>ERZ1026860.548-NODE-548-length-23935-cov-13.673283_pt1 | contig 23935 bp, 22 predicted proteins | sample MGYA00380160_ERZ1026860 | MGnify/ENA primary metagenome ERZ1026860 (study PRJEB33269, sample SAMEA4719796) | human gut metagenome | biome: human-associated habitat; feature: organic feature; material: feces | place: Cameroon | collected 2013-10 ... | reverse complement strand
CAGGAAGCAATGTGAAAAATATCTTACGTCAATATGGGTTTCCGGATAAAGAACGCATCTTTCAAGTTGGTACATCTAATGAATATGAACAAATTTTTAAGCGTATTATCATCGAGCTTCAACGCTGTCAAGATAATTACGAGGAAATGCTTGTCCTTTTGCTGCGTCACCTTCTGATCAGCTTTCACCGGGAACTAACTAGAGAACACATCTTAAAAAATGAATATCTTGATCATGAGATGAATAACGCTGTTACCTTTTTCAGCGAAAACTACAATCAGAATATCAATATTGATGATTATGCTGCCTCACGAGGTATGAGTGTCAGCTGGTTTATCCGCAATTTCAAAAAATACACCGGTTCCACACCAATGCAATTCATTGTGGGAATCCGAATCAATAATGCTCAGATGTTACTTGAAACAACAACTTATTCCATCAATGAGATTTCTAAAATTGTCGGATATGATAACCAGCTTTATTTCAGCCGGCTTTTCCACAAGCTGAAAGGATATTCACCAAGAGAATACCGAAAGATTTGTTTTCAATAGACGTTGCTGATCTTCCATAATATTCTCTGTTTGTATTATCAAAATCCAGTGTAATGACAATCGATCCATTTGTGGCAGAGTTCACATCTTCATAGGGCAGTTCCAAATTTTTTTATGTGAAACTCGTTCCATTCCATTATGAAATGGGTATTCCCCGCGTAAAACAGATTATTTTCCCGGTTCTTCGTAAAATACTGATATTCTACACCTATAGTTTCTCCCAGATAGGGATTATCTTTTAAGATAGCAGTTAAACTCTCTCAAGCAGGTACCTTTTCTGGTATAAGAAAAATGGTTATGGATGGTTATATTCATCACATAACCATTCATAACCATTGTAAATATATATTTCCTGTTCTCCATAAATTTATGAATTACCGGATCAGCCTCATCTCCTCGATCACCCAGTAATCCTCTTCCATATGGTACTCTGTTCCACAATACGGACAGTTCCGCTGACGCACTGCATCAAAGCTGGCTCCACAGCTGTGACAGTTAACCGAAGTAACTGAAAAACCCGGCACCTCCCTGTGCGCGACATTCCTGCAGATTGTTACATCGATCAGGTCACCTGTCTTTTTGATCTTTCCCTGTTCTTCGCTGTAATTGATCCACCAGGTACGAATAGTCAGCTTGAGATCATCTCCCTGTTTTTTCATATTCTTAAGGCACATGCCATTCGTATAGGTCATCTCCAGAATATTTCCAAACCGTGCATCCAGCTCTTTTCCCCGGTACGCTGTCAGGCTCTGCGGTTCTTTCGCGAAAACCGCCATACGGATCAGTGCAACCAGCTGTCCTTCAAATTTATCATAAGAGAAATTCGGATCGTACTCCGTCATCATTCTCTTAATTTTGCTCTTGGATGAAAGAAAAGGAATCAATGGCAGATGCTTCATCCCATCTCTCTGAAACAGAGATGTCAGCATAAGAACCGCCGATGCCATCCATCCAAAGATTCCTCCTCCGATCAGTGCTGCCAAGTAGGCTGTAAACAGCGCTGCAGGCAGATTTCCATTGCTGGAAATCAGGGAACCCGGAATACAGATCAGCAGCATAACTCCCATAGCCACACCGATCACGATACGCTGCTGGGTAATATTTTTCGAGATAGAATCACTTCTGATAAAATATGTATTGATCACTCTCGGGAAGAGATCCTTTACCCGGAACTGGGTCTTACAATATGGGCACCCGCTGCCAAGCTGCTCTACCGAACTGACACAGCCACAATTCGGACAGGTTACCATCAGATGTGCCATCTCCCGTTCATTCGGGGAATGCGCTATGATCTCATACATCACCTGTTCTACATTTCGCTGATACAGCACTTCCGCCTCTCTTATGAACTGCAGCTCCCTACTGATATTTTCATAAGACATATCTGTCGTATACCATGCAGATTTTCTGGACACTGTCGCTGTTCCAAAGCTTTTTCCTCTGGCCGGATAAACCCGGTTACGCATATGGATCCTCTTTTCATCAAGACGCTCTTTCTGCAGCTTCAAATAATACAGGGTATCCCCGTCACAGCTTACCGGTTCCTCTTCCTTTTCGTACCAGTGGTTCAGCTGAAGTGCCATCCGGTCAAAAATCCCACGCCCCTTATCCCACGCTGGGACATATTCACGGAAATCCTTTACTTCCTTATAAAAACGTTTCAGGAAAGGAATCCCCAGTATACATAAGACCACCCCTGTGCCAAGTAGGAGCTGTCTGATCAGAAACGACCAGTCTGTTGTCGCACAGGATGCTAATAATGAACCTGTCATCAGCAGAGCTGCTCCCTTTATCAGATTCGCAGTATCTGCCTGCCTGACTTCCTCCTTGCGACCCTTCATTGTCAAATCTCCTAAAAGTGACATATATCCCCTTTCCCACAGTCAATTCACATTTTCCCTGAATCCGGGTTTTCCGCACCTGAATTTATGATATTTTCAAAAAGAATACTATGACTTCTTAAAATACTTCATCTGCTCTTCCAGATCAGCAGATACCTTTTTAATCATTCCGGTATCTTCCGAAATTCTGTCAATAGATTCCGCTATATTGGACACATTCGCCGTTACTTCCTCATTGCTTGCAGCATTTTCTTCACTGATCGCACTGAGTTCAGTTATATTATTTATAATAGTCTGCTTCAATTCCTCCAGGTTCTTTGTTTTTTCTGCAATAGTTCCCGCAGTTGCGACATTAGCCTCAATAATCTGGCTCAGGGTATCAAAACCGGTCTTAGCACTTCCGATATCTGCCTGCTCCTTTTCTGCCAGCGCACGCATCCGTTCTGTCAGCTCTACAGATTTATTGGATTTCTCAAGAATGTCGTCCGCAATGTTTTTAATGGTAGCCGCACCCTGGCTGCTCTGGTCTGCGAGCTGTTTGATCTCTGTAGCGACCACAGCAAAGCCTCTGCCTGCCTGTCCAGCTCTTGCAGCTTCAATGGACGCATTCAATGACAACAGATTCGTCTGTGAGGTAATATCAGAAATCAGTTCCACTGCTTTACTAATGGACGCAATAGCCTCATTTGTCGCCTTTACCTGTACTATCATCTCTTCAATAATAGCCGAAGATGTATGGGAGCTTGTCAGTACCAGATTCATAGATTCTGAAGCATTACGGTTTGCATGATCCATTTTATCGGAGTTCTCATTCAATGTCACCGTCTCGGAATGGATTGCAGTCACATTGTCCCCCATTTCCATCATCCTGGCATTAACAGACTGTACATTTTCTGCCAGTGATACAGCCGTTTTAGACAGTTCATCAATGGCCTGCCTGATCTGGTTTGCTCCCTTACTGCTTGCAGATGCCAGTGCATTTAGCGATTCCATGTTGTTGTCCAGCTGCGTTGCGTGCCCATCCACCTCTGTGACAATACTATTCAATTTTTCCTTCAGAGCTGCAGATGCCCGGATCAGGATCGTCACCTCACGGATTACAGATTTTACTTCCAGATTGCCGGACAGATCTCCATTTGCTATACAGTCAATATATTCTGCTGTTGCCAGTAATGGTTTCCGTATCCTGAACGACAGATAAACCAATATTGCAGTAAAAAGAACGATCATACATCCTGCGAGCAGAACCAGTCTTCTCAGTATACCGGATATTGCATTTTGGACTGTGCTTTCCCGTTCTCCGGAAAAAGCCATTCCCCAAACCTCCCCATTCTCTGAACGAACCGGCATATAATAGACATAATACCTTTCTCCGTTAATTTTCACCCCGTCTGCCACATAATCATTACCGGCTTTGACAATTTCCCATACCTTAGGATCTGCCTTGGTTCCTTCGATTCTTTTCCCGCCTTCGTCCGTAATGGAAGTAATAAATCTCTCATCTTCCTTGAACAGCGTCTGTTCAATATGATCCTCCTGCAGGGAGTCTATGAACTTGTAGCTTTCGTCATCCTTTTCCAGAATCCCCTCACAAACATCCCATGTAAAATACTGTTCCACCGATGTGGCACAAGCCTTCAGCTGCAGATAGGTACTGTCAATCAGCTCATTTTTCATTTTACCTGATGCGTACACTGTCAGGGCAACAATCGCTGCAATCATCGGAATACAGCCGATCATAAGGACTACCTGCAAATACCCCATTTTCTTTTTCACTTTAATACCCTCCATATCGTTTTCCATTGCTCCAGAAGATATTAAAATTATATCACTGCCACGACGGAAAATCCATACAGGTGATCGGTCATTCCAGTGTTATTGCATGAATTATTCACAGACAAATCTAACGGATCGTTTCAACATCCCACTCTATTATCGATCCAGTCGCTGCATCAATCGTGAATTCATATTCTGTTCCAGCGTAGATGATCTTTCCTTCATATTCCGGACGTCCATCATCGTAATCAAGCTTCCATTCGTAGATATCTTTGTCCGTTGCACCGCTTACACGGTCAATGGCTGTTTTCTTTGCATCTGCCTCACTGACCGTAACGTTATTGCTATTTGCTCCCACCGTTTTTTCTTCATATGCGGAGCTGATGATCTCTCCGGTGTCTGCCAAAATCTCATAGTCATACTTTGCACCGCCTGCATACCATTCAATGTCATATACCTGACGTCCGTCTTCATAGTCAAGCTTTGACTTTATGATCGTTGCATCTGCTGCTTTCACTCCGGCATGCTCCAGTGCGATCTTCTGTGCTTCTGCTTCATCCACGGTTCCGATACCTGTTGCGTTCTGTGCCGAAGCGGGGGCTGAGGTATGTGCCGTAGTGGGGGCAGCGGAGTCTGCCACCTCCGTCTGCGTCCCGGAAGCCTGCGCGTTCTGTTCCTGGCTGCTCATTTCCATGACAGCTCCTGTCTCTGCATTGATCGTATAGATGTAGGCATACTCCTCCGAAGTAAACTCCACCTTATAGCAGGTCACTCCCGCCACCTCACTTAAGGTCGTGGCTGAAATGTCTGCATCTGCCGCTTCAATATCCGCTGCGTTTAACGCCGCTTCCTGTGCCTCCTCCATAGGGATCATCTGTGTCTGATCCTTCGTCTGCTCCTGGCTGCTTTGCTGCGGAATACTTGCCGCTGCATTATCTCTGCATCCGGTCAGGGTCATTGCAAGTGCAAATGCCGCTCCGGTAAAAATCCATTTCTGTTTCATACTCTTTCTTATCCTCCATATCAGATTGGAATGCGTAAAGTGTAGCCGATATCCTGCCGGATTACAAGTGAAATTTTTGTGTACAGGGGAAATTTGTAAAAATTTCCCTATACGGATTATTTATTTTTTGAGAATAAGATCACTGAAAAAAATGGAAGCAGCAAGTCTGCCAAGCAGATCGTTGTGGAAAATGAAATAGGCAGCAATTACTTCTGGGTATTCAAAGTTGTTGAGGGGCTGGTTTCGTGAGGGTACAACTTGAGGGGGTGTCGTGAGGGGCTAAACATTATAAACATAATAAAAAACAGGATTAATCAGTTATCAGCTGGTTAATCCTGTTTCTTTTTTGAAGTGCTATTGGCCCTTCTAGCCTTCTTCTCTTATGATATTTTTGCGGAAATATTTTATACAAAGGAGGCTATATGAATAGTATCACAGATTTGCTTGACCTTGAAGATGCCAACATTTCTATCAGCTCTATCGACATTGAAGGTCAAACAAAAACAATCTATCTTGAAACAGCTCCGGAAGCGCACTTCTGTCCCTGTTGTTGTTTCAGAATGCATTCCAGAGGAACCAAGAATAGAAAAATCAATCATCCAATACTTCAGGATAACTACAAACTTGTTTTAATCCTGAAGCAGCGTCGATGGCGTTGCACCAATCCTGATTGTCTTTACGACATCAGTGATTCATTCAAGTTTGTAAGCAAAAACAGAAGGACAACAAACGCAACAGATATGCTTATTGTTGATGCATATCGAAACCTGGCTGAATCGTCAGCATCTATAAGCAAAAGATTCCATGTGTCGGATACATATGCGCATGATGTATTTGACCGGTATGTAAAACTTGATCGACTTCCTCTTACAGATGCTATTTCTGTTGATGAAGTATTTCTGGATATGGACGACAACTGCAAGTATGCTTTAGTCATTCAGGATTTTCATACTGGAGAGCCCATTGATCTTTTACGAAGCAGACGAATGAATGTCACCGAACCATACTTTACATCACTTCCACCCGAGGAACGTAATTCTGTAAAGTATCTTATATCAGATATGTATAATCCATACATTTCTTATGTAGATAAGTACTTTCCAAATGCTGTTCCGGTTGTAGATTCTTTCCATGTGCTTCAATGGGTTACCCGCTCTATCGATAACTACATGCGACAGTTACTTAAGAAATACAAACAACGTGACAGGGAACTTCAAGAACAGTTAACTACTGACCCCTTGCATCCTGTTCAGCTGCCCATCTCTGACGAGGTATATATCCTTCAGAAATATCGCTGGCTTATCCTGTCAAATCAGTCAAACATCCGCTATCACTCAGACCCTCGCATGGACCAGCACTTTCACGTTCTAATGAACACTTACGATTATAAGGATTGGCTTTTTCGCATTGATTCTAACCTTAAAGATTTCCGCGACCTTAAGGAACAGTACGTGTTATTCAACTCACGAAATGGCGGCAATCCGATTGCTGCACATACTGAAATTGACGAATTAATAGTCGTCTACAAAAAATCATCATATGAAATGTTCAGAGATTTCGCCATCTTATTAGAAAAATATAAAGACCCTATCATCAACTCATTCATAATGGTTGAAAAGGTTGGTAATGGAAAGATATATGACAGCCGATTATCCAATGGTCCAATTGAATCAATCAACAGAAAAGTGAAAGATCTTAAGCGGTTAGAGCGAGGCTTTCGAAATTTTGAACATTTCAGAAATCGCTTCCTCTATGCCACACGGTCAGCTCCGGTTCTAAATGGAGTATCTGATTATAATCCTGTCACATATTTTGAAGAAGATGAATTTTAAGGAGGGTTCTATGGATAACTATTGCGCTTTTAGCAAAGATCATAAATGTATACTCTGGCTCGATTATGAAATTACAAGACAAGAATTAGAAGAATGCCACACGTTGTGCCACGGAAACTGGATTGAGATTGAACACAAGTACAAATATATCCAAGAGCTACGACATCTCCTGGATGAGCACGGAATCCCTTATCCGAAAGAATACGAAATAGACTAAATATTATTTAAGGGTCTGGTGTTATACCAGACCCTATCTCATACCCTCAAGTTAGCCCCTCATGAAAGCCCCTCTTCTCAGCCCCTCACGAAGAACCCTCAACAACTATGCTATTTTTATGCCAAACCCTCACGAAAAACCATCAACAAGTTTGGCAAACCCTCAACAACTTTGATTATCCTTACTTCTTTAGCTGCCTACCCACTAATGGAATATTTGGATTCAGTCATATAAATCTTTCCAGTCTGTCAGCAGTATATTCATCTTATATACGCCAATTACAGTATCAATTCCTATCATTAAATTCTGATTTTCTATCTATAGGCGTCCGTGAAAAGGAATTATATAATAATTACACAGATTTCTGTCTTAGGCAATTTCCGGGATCTGGTAATTCAATATATTATACAAATCTTCTCTCCCAATCACCTTAAACTCTATTTTTTCAACTGTCTCTTCTAAATACTCTTTCTGTTTTTTAACTTTTTCTTTTGTTTCAGAACTTACCAACGCCAAAATGTACTGTATATTGAAATGCTGTTCTAACTCTTTCCACAGCATTTCAAACAATCTATAATTTTCTTCTGTAAATCTTTCCGGATTGACTTTGCATTCATAAAATTCTCCGTAAAATAGATCATTTTTCCATCCTGCAACATCAAACGTTTCTTTGTGTTTTGAATTGCCAATATCATATCCTATTCGTATCCATGTACCATCAATCCTAATTTTACATCCTTTTTGAAAATCCCCCTCTTGAAACCGCTCCTCAACCATAGCTGCCACAACTTCTTCAAACAAGATTCCCCTGTATCTGCCAAGTCGATTTTCTACAAGTTTTAATTTGTGTTTATTACATAAATCCTGATTTGCCTTAAATATTTCTTTTCCAAACTCATCATCCACAATAGTCCAGTACAAATCATATAACTTTTGGCTAAAGTCAGCATAATTTTCCAACTCTGCTTCTGACATATCTTCTTTTTTTAAATTACCGTACAATTTTAGTGCTTTGCTTACATCGTTTGATATATGTTCTGTGTACGTGTCATATGTATTCAAGATCATGCATAAAATCTCCAGATAAGTGGCGGATTTTATAGCTGCCTGTACTACTGGCAGGATGTATTCCTTTACTCCATAATAATCGTCATCAGTTCGTTTTAAAAAAACATTCATTTTACTCTGCCTTCTCAAGTGTTTTCATCACATCAATTGTAGGAATCATGATTGGATTCGGCAGCATTTTGGATGATATGGTGTATAAATCTTCACGAATATATGACCATAGTATTCTAACTCCCTGCGCTTCTAAAAACAATATTACCTTTTTCTCATCTTCTATCTTTTCGTCGAATTTAAAAATCCCAACTTTTTCTTCTTCTATATAAAATCCCTCAGTCTCGACACGCACTGTTATATGAGTCTCACCGATAAACTCATCTACAATTATGCCGTTTGTTTCTGCTTTTATCCCAAATTTATTTCCTATATTTTCTTTCGCTTCCGCACAGATTTTCATCGTTTTCGTTTCCGTAAGCTGCGCTGGAAATAAAACTATTTCATTGATATTCATACTTTTATATTTGTCCTCCTCTTATTCTGAAAAAGGGAATCTTATCGAAGATTCCCTTTTTCAACATTATATAACTATAATATTTTTGATTCGTACTTGTTTCCTCAATTTGCCATTGTATTGCATAATTTTCTTTTTTAAACTGTTTCATAAACTGCTCTGGAATAAAAAACAGGTAATCAATCAGCTTTTCAATGTCTTCTGATGAACACTGCAACATAAATTCATAAAATTCTATAAATTCAAGTGCCTTTTTTTCATCATCCATACTCATTTTCTGAACAGTATCTGCTATCATCTGATAGCCTTTTATATCCATCCAGCTATCTAATCCTTTGATAACATATTTCTGCTCTTCCGTACACTTTCCTGCTTGTATACAATTCTTCAGATATACCAAACACTCATCACACTTATCCATGAATTGCTCAATGCATGCCCTATACTGTAAGGTGCTGTCATATATAATCTGATGTAACATTGTCTTATTCATTTTTTCACCGTCTTTCTTACAAACAGTATTCCCAAATCTATAGAAACTATCTACAAAAAAGAGCCTTTTGTTATTTATTGTTCACATTTTAACATGTCACAGCTTTTTCGTCAACACTTACTGACCTCTTAGGCTATCTATCCTCTACTGTAAATGGATTTTTCATTGTCTACATCTCCCTGCTATTCTTTTTGACTTTATTCTGATCCTGCGGATCTCTGACTTGCTTTTCCGAAACTTCGCATTGCTTTGTGCAAAGACGCTCTTTCAACGATGTGCGTCCCTGCTGTAGCTTCTGCTTATCTTCTTTACGATTAAATTTTTCCACACCATTGTTAAGCACATTGTCAATCATGTTATAATTCTGCTCTTCCATTTCCTCGACCTTCGCAAGCGGCTTGTACTCTGCCAGTTTTGCAAACAGCCCTTTGGCTCTCTGCTCACTGTTCTCATCGGGCCTTCTTCTATGGAAGTCTGCAAAAAATTCTGCAAATGTCCGATGTTTCCATTGCGTATATCTTCTGCGATCCTTTGCACCTGCGCTTCCTGATCCGATACCGTATCCCTATACTCATAAGGATCCATATCATAAGATAACCGGTCAAGTTCTCCCGCAAGTGCCTGTATTTTCTGCTCTTTCGTTTCCCGGTCATTGACCTCTTTCTCCGGGAATGCCTCTACCAGCTTTTTAATAGCATCCTGCACACTCGGATGATCTCTCACATCCGGCATATAGTTGAGAAAATCTACATCAATCGTCTTTCCGGTAAGAAGATCCACCTGGTCATCCTCCAGGCAGTCGGTTCCCTCTACATGAAGATTCACACCGATTGCCGGAACTCCATTTAACCGTGCCGGATCCATTTCCCGGTAAATCCGGATAGCATCTTCAATGGTTGGAATATCCTCATAATATGCTCCGATGCCATGAAATTCTCCACATTCTGCCACAGTAAATGTGACCGTAAGATCTTCTGCTTTCTCTTCCAGTTCATGCAGAAATTGTGGCAGACCGGTAAATCCGAACGTATCCACAAAATGTGCGCTGTTTTCTCTGTTTTCATGCAGTACCACAATGTCACTGACAGAAAGAGAATGTGCCTTATAGTCTGCCGGGTGGTCAATATTGAACTTCGTATAGATGGCTTCCAGTGTTTCCTCCTTGGTTCTTCCCCGGAATTCAGACAATTCCCCCATATACACCTGTTCATAATTTTCCGGCACTATAGTATCAAAGTTATACTTGGTGATTCCCATACGTTTCAGACTTTCCGTTCCTTCAAAACGGAACTTATCCAGTTCAGGATTATTCTTTAACTGGTAAATGCCATATTTATCCATACTTCCATGAAGTAATTGTGCAGCCTTTCGTGCATCAGAAGCTTCATGCTGTTCCTGTGATTTATTAATTTCTGTCTCCGAATCCTGCAATGCATCAATCTGTTTCTGCGCATCCATCATAGTAATCTCCTCCACATCCTTGTCTGTAAGTTCCTGTACTTTTTGTTTTTCTGTTTGATTATCTGCCATAGATTACCTCCATTTTTGCATGACAAAAGGCAGCCCACAATGGACTGCCTTGATAAAAGAAAAAGCAGCAAATCATTTACTGATCTACTGCCTAATTCTTTGGTATTTACTTGTTACTTACGCCATTACAGGCTCTTTCTTTATAATTTCTTCAATCTCAGATATGCTCTTCTCTGTTACATCTGCAATCTGTTCCAACGTATAACCCTTTCTATACATATTCATAATAATTTCCGCTTTTGTATCATCTACAATTCCCTGACTCAGATTACACATAATTCACATGCTTTCTTAATTCTTCTGGTATTTACTTGTTACTTATACCAATACCGATTTATTTTCTTTAATAATTTTTTCAATCTCTGCAATGCTTTTTTTCGTTGCAAGCGAAATTTGCTCTAAAGAAAACTTATTTTCATACATATTCATAATGATCTCAACCTTTGTATCATCTACAATTCCCTGACTCAGATTACACATAACGCTCACATCCTCTCTAAATTCACTGCTGATTGGGATATTATACTCATGTTCTATGATATCCAATTTCCCCTGCTCTTTCAATTCGCTTGAGAGAAGTGCACCAATCAAACGATGCATTTCATATTTTTCCTTATGTTCTGGAATATCATTCATAATTCCAACTAAAACGATATTCAACAGTTCCAAATGCTGAATACCTGTTTTATGTCATCATAATTCGTGTTTACAAAATCTATCTTTTTTGAAGAGACAAGCATCTTACACTATTAAAGCAGTCTTAGTAACTGCACCAGCTCATGTGCCTCCTGCTCTTTTGAAGTGGTTTGTCTGGTATCAAATTTTACAAATTTATTATCATTATAGAAAGACAGTAATTTAGCATCATCATTTGCTTCCAAAAATGTTACCACTCCACCTGCCTGATATTGAATTTCTTCCACTTTGTTCCACGCTGCTTCAAGAAGTTCTGCACCAGTAATCTTCTCATTTGCACCGTTTGTAAAATTTTTTCCAAGCTGTGCAATCAAGTATGCAGACATCGTATAGGTCTGTGTTTCTTCATCTAACTCACTGATCCGCAATAATTTCTTTTTCACTGTATTATTTACTGTTTCTCCACGAACTGTTAATGGTTTCAATGCAATCGTAAAATATCCCAGCAATTCACCATCGTCAATGGACAGCACAATATATGTAATAGATTGATTCTTTTTAGTAAACTCAATGGAACTCTTTTTCAAAAACCTTTCAACATCCGGGTTCTTCTCACATGAAAACTCGGAGAGAATTTGAATTAAATCTTCCTCTCCGAGCCTCGGATCATCACTTTCAAGATACTTACGAATGTTAATTACTGAATATTTATCTTTTTGCAACATTCGCTTTCTTCCTTTTCTCCATCAATTTTATTATATCATTTGTGTCTGTTAATTCCCTTGCTGCTACCGGAACACGCACTGGGCGATTATTGGCAGATCTTTCTATCGCATCGACAAACATCTCAACCTGCTTCTGACCAGATATAACAAAATTTTTAGTGATACTTGAAGTTGCCATATAAACACCTCCTTTATTAGTATGGCTGTTCTTCTGCCTATTACTCAATGTAATTTGCATTCCTTTCTACTTTTATTCTATTATGGAAATGTCCTCTTTGCAACGTAAAAATTATGAAATTTATATTACTTTCTCCTTTCCCTTTGCCTTATCTACCGCATCCCTTCCTGCAGGTGTCCCAGACACCCTTGCCTTCATTTCGGAGAGTTTTCCCTTCAATGAAGTCCGTTCTGCTGGCCGGTCTGCAAGTTTTCTTTCCGGCTCCGCTTCCTGCGCAAATGGCTTATTTACTTCTGCTTTCGCTGTTTCAAGCTGATGTTCCACATTGGAAAGTTTCGTCTGTGCTTCCTCAAGCTGTGCCGGCATTGCTTCCAGTGCATTGTTGATACGGATGATATTGCCGAGCGGATCAGCGCCGACTTCCATCGGATGGCTCATGGCACCTTTGACATTCATCACGAATTTATTGTTGAAAGAATCAAAGGTCACATTCAGCTTAAACCCAAGGTATTCCCCCACATCTGCACTGGCATTGATGCCCTTGATTTCCTTACACATGGCAATGATGGCAGTTCCGGCTTCTTTTTTATCGGTATATGCCTTTCCCCCGATGGTTATGGCAAACTGTTCCTTATCTAACGGCTTATTCTTATCTCTTTTAATTTTTCGTAGTAGAATTTCTCATGTGCATCGCTGATAAAAATAATGTTCTCTGCACCTAACGCTGTACTGTTCATGTTCTTTTCCTCCTTGATGTCAAACGGATATTCGCAATCCACTTTGCTACTTGCTCATAACACTATCTGTTGCTGCCGCACCATATAGTGTTAAATAATTGACTATAACAGAAAAGGACGAACTCATCTTCTAAAATGAATTCGTCCTTTAAGGCACAGTTATTATTTTGATGTACTATTTCAGGAGGAAAACCCTTTTATTCTTCTGTCAAAAGCTTCCTCTTCCGCTCAATCATTTCATCAATCTTTTCAATATACAGCCCTACGTCCTTCACATTGTCACACCGTTCGATCCTGCCATTTCCATATACCCGTTTTGTCACCGTACCGGCGCCAAGGGCAATGATCGTCTGGACTTCCTCCATGATTAAGATGTTATAGATGCCAAACTTGCCTTCTCTTGCATATCCCACATTTTCAAAGTTGCCGGACATATTTTTCTGACGGTAGAGATAATAGGGAACCATCCCCATCTCTCTGGCTCCGTTTTCGGCAATCTTCATCGTCTCATCTGTATTGTGAAGTGCCTCGATCCCGTTTTCCTCAATCCACTGATTTAGCCGTGATGCCCGCTTGATGGCAAGAGAATGTACTGTCAGGGAATCCGGATTCAGCTTCTTCACCTCTTCAATGGTTCTCTTCACATCCTCTTCATCCTCTCCCGGCAGTCCGAGGATCAGATCCATATTAATATTGGCAAAGCCCTTTTCCCTGGCAAGACAAAAGGCTTCCTTTACCTGTTCTACCGTATGCTGTCTGCCGATCAGTCTCAGGGTCTCCTCCTTCATGGTCTGCGGATTGACGGAGATCCTGGTCACGCCGTATTTTATTAATACCTCAAGCTTATCTGCCGTAATACTGTCGGCTCTTCCAGCCTCCACGGTGAATTCCTTTACCTGTGAAAAATCCAGCGTTTTCCGGAGGAAAGAAAGAAGTCTCTCCAGTTCCTCTGCTGACAATGTAGTTGGTGTTCCACCGCCAATATAAACTGTGTCCAATACCTTGTCCTTATAAATCTCTGCCGTAAAGGTAATTTCCTTTTCCACTGCTTCCAGATATTCACTGACCCTCTTTTTCCAGGATACGATCGGGAAGGACGTAAAAGAACAATACAGGCATGTAGTCGGGCAGAAGGGGATCCCGATATACAGGCTGTAGCCGTCCTGATAGTGGATCGTGGAAAGAAGCTCCTTTTCCCTCTCTGCAATCTCCAGGGAAAGTCCTGCCTTTTCCTCACTGACCAGATAGGTATCCTTCATATAGGAGAGGATCTCTTCCTCATTCCTTCCTTCAAGCAGCATTGTCATGGGAATTTTCGTTGGCCGGATCCCTGTCAGCGTCCCCCAGGGAAGCTGCTTTCCCGTATATTCGGAAAGTGTGACATAAATCAGCTTCTTTAAACGGTTCTTTACCTCTGTTCTGTCAGGTGCATCTGAAATCACTACCTTTTTTGCATGAAAAGAAGAGGAATCTCCTCCTGCCTGGATCAGCACCAGGACGATCTCCTCTTCCCCGATCTGCAGGGAAAGATCCGGGTACCCTTCAGATGAACTTCCAGGTTCCCCTTCTCCCTCTGCATGGACTCTGACCTCACACTCCGGATAAAAAGCCTTTACCAGTGAGTGGATATCATATTCAAAGCCCGCCTTATTTAATGTTATTTCGATTACATTCTGTTCCATAGGTTCTGTTATCATCTTCCCTTTTTATTCTACCGTTACTACCTTAGCCAGATTTCTCGGCTTATCTACATCAAGTCCCTTATCCAGGGAAACATAATATGCAATGAGCTGCAGCACGATGGACACAGGCATTACCATAAACTCATCCTTCATCACAGGCAGCCGGAAAATACGGCTCCAGATCTTCTCCTGCTCCAGTTCTTCCTGTCCCTTGATCAGAAGAATCACCTTGGCTCCTCTTGACTGTACTTCCTTGATATTGGACAGCTCCTTGCTCTTTAATTTATCCTGCGTCACTACTGCGATCACAGGTGTTTCCTCCGTGATCAGGGCGATGGTTCCATGCTTCAGCTCCCCGGACGCATAGGCTTCCGAATGGATATAGGAAATCTCCTTCAGCTTCAGGGATCCTTCCAGTAAAATGGAGTAGTCAAGACCGCGTCCGATCATGAACACATCCCTTGCATTTAACATGGTATCTGCGATATGATGGATCTCTTCCTTGCTTTTCAGTACCTCTTCCATAACCGCAGGTACTCTCTGAAGCTCCTCCATGTATTCCTTCATCTGCTCATCACTCCAGAGCTTTCTGGCTATGGCCATTCTTGCGGTCAGAAGGTACAGCACGGCAAGCTGGGTCGTATAGGCCTTGGTGCTTGCCACTGCGATCTCCGGACCTGCGTTGGTATAGATCACATATTCACTGGCCCTTGCAATGGATGCACCCTTTACATTGACAATGGAAATACTGGGTGATCCACATTTTCTGGCAAACTTCAGTGCTTCCAGCGTGTCAATCGTCTCTCCTGACTGGGAAATAGCGATCACAAGCGTCGTTTCATCCACAATAGGATCATTATACATAAACTCGGAAGCCATGACTACATCCACATGAATACCGATCAGTGACTGGATCAGGCTCTTTCCTACCAGTCCCGCATGCATAGCTGTTCCGCATGCGATCACACAGATCCTTCTGCAGGATGCAAGCATCTCATCTGGGATTCCCTCTGCTGTAAAATCCGGTTTTCCATCTTTGATCCTTGGCTTCACTGTTTCACCAATCACCCTTGGCTGCTCCATGATCTCCTTTTCCATATAAAAAGGATAACCGCCCTTATCGCTGCGGCTGATATCCCAGTCCACTGTCAGCCAGTCGATCCTTGCCTTATCGCCGGAAAGATCATACATCTCAATTCCATCCCCGGAAAGGCACACCACATGAAACTCAGGTACAACAAAATACTGTGTTGTAAAAGGCACGATTGCTGCCACATCTGAGGACAGGATCGCACCATCCTCTGTATTGGCTGCTACGATCGGACTTACATTCCTGACCGCAAAGATCTTACCTGGAATATCATCAAACATGATCGACAGTGCAAAGGTTCCCTTCAGCTTCAGCACCGTCTTCCTGATCGCTGCATAAGGATCTCCTGTATAAAAATGGGAAAGCACAGCCGCCACTACCTCGCTGTCTGTCTGGGAGGTCAGTTTTCCGTCCAGCTCATACCTCTCGATCAGCTGTCTGTAGTTCTCTATAATCCCATTATGGGTAATCGTCACATTTTCAAAATGGTGGGGATGGGCATTTTCATCACTCACACCCCCATGGGTTGCCCATCTTGTATGACCGATTCCGCAGTGACCTGTGACATCATTCTTTGCACAGAGTTCCCTGAGGTCATGCACTCTGCCCGCCTTCTTAAAGATTCTTACCGGACCCCCTTTCTCCGGGAACAGCGCAATACCTGCACTGTCATAGCCTCTGTACTCCAGAAGCTCCAATGCATCCAGCATGATCTCACTGGCCTCTCTTTTTCCTGTATATCCAATAATCCCACACATATATCATCTTCCTCATCTTTCTCTATTTTTCCGGCCTCTCTTCATTATATTCAAAAGCTCACCCTTATAGCCGGTTATCTGTTCTGATTTAAGATCCGCAGTCACTTACAACTGCATTCCTCATTTTCTTCGTTGTATCGTATTTGTTTTGCAGTTACCCGCATATTTGCCGATACATCACGCAGCGAAGAGCTACGGAAGGGCACCCGCCGAATTTTCGATAACCCTTCTCCTCGTCGTCCCGTTTCCGGGCACTGGCGCTAAATGAGGAAGATAATAACAGTATCCTATTCATTTTTCAAGGAACAGACCTTCATCAAAAATGTCCGGTCAAAACGCTTACAAGCCTTTTGGCCGGACATTTCCTACATATTATACACAACTTACCATATCTTGTAAAGCCACCTACTCGTAGACAGCATACTCTCCATACTCTTCCCAGATATTACAGATCCATGTTTTTCCCTGGTTAAAGATGATCTCCTGATCATTTTCGTCATAGAATTTCGCAGGGGTAGCATCTCCGTCATATCTCTTCCAGGTGCCCTTGATCACCTTTCCGCCTGTAAATACGATGGCATCACCTTCTCCATGCACTCCAAAAGCAAGATAGTCATGATCATCCCTGACCTCACCATGGCAGTACTGGAACACCACATTTGACACTGCAAACTGGCTTCCATCGATCTCATCCACCTGCTTTTTTCCATCCTGATAACGATAATACAGCCCATCGTCTTCATGATATTCGAAATAAGGATTATAGGCTCCATAACCACCTTTGTTTCCTTCTGTACCGCCGGGCATGATCTTCACTGCTGTTTCTGCACCTTCATAGCTGGTCTCTGCCTTTACCCCATCTGCTGCGAAGGTAAAGGGCGGTACATAAGCATCATCATACTCCCATGTATAACCCAGTCTGTCTGCCGCCTTTTTCATGCCATCAATAAACAGATAGCCGGTAAATTCCGTTGCATATCCAGGTCTTGAAACTCTGTCATAGGCCTCTGATGCCGGATTATAAATACCTTCCACCGGTGCACTGATATTCTGCACAGTATCCCTGTTTATCAGCTCTTCCACATAAGGTCTTGCCAGTCCCCAGTTACAGTAGATTGCCTCATACCCCATAGCCACATAAACGAAATAGTCACGGCTGCTGCGGATGGGTCCGATCCTGTCAAGGTCATCAAAATCCTCAAACACAGCCATCAGTCTGGTAATTCTTCCTTCTACAGGTGCTTCATAGACGATACTGGCTTTGGAAATACCGTACTGCGGCATTGCCGGTGAATTATTGGGGATCATAACTGCGATCGGCCTTCTGTTTGCCACAGCCTCATCCTTCCATTCGCCGGTCAGATAGCTCTGCATCTTTCCATCTTTTATTTCCCTCTCTACAGGGATCACCCCTGCATCAGCTTCTTCCTCTGGTGCTTCCACCTCTTCTGCCGTTTCTTCTGCTGCCGGTGTTTCTATAGGTGTTACCGCCAGATCCTGTTTTTCTTCCTGCTTACTGCCGCATCCTGCCAGCAGCCCTGCTGTCATAGCAACAGCAAGCAATGTGATGATCACTCTCTTTTTCATGGATCCTTCCTTTCTTTTGCCTATACAAAGGCATTATTTTCTTTTTCGTAACCAATTGTTGTCATCATGCCATGTCCCGGATATACTCTGGTTTCATCCGGCAGGCTAAACAGCTTCTCCTTCACAGATCTGACCAGTGCACTCATGCTGCCGGTCGGGAAATCTGTTCTTCCCACGGATTCCTGAAACAGGGTATCTCCACTGATCAGTATCTGATCTTCTTCGAAATAGTAGCAGCAGCTGCCACCGGTATGTCCCGGTGTGGCAATGACCTTTCCACGGATTCCTGCGAACTCAAATTCCTCTCCATCCCGGAACAGATGATCCGGTGTAATGCCGCAGCTTCTTCCTACCGCCGCAGAAACATTTAAGGCCGGATCCTGGCAAAGCTTTTCTTCTCCTTCGTAAGCATATACCTCCGCGCCGGATCTTTCCCTCAGTTCTTCCACTCCCCAGATATGGTCAAAATGACCATGGGTCAGGAGGATTGCTTTGATCTGAAATTCTTTTTCCTGCAATGTCTCATAAAGGAAGCTCCCCTTATCTGCCGGGTCAAAAAATATGACTTCTCTGCTGTCCTCCCTGTGTATATAGTAACAGTTAGTCTGACAGACACCAAGTGTCAGACACTCTACCTTCAGATTTCCCATACGTTTCCTTTCTTTCTGTGATCTTAACCGGTAGTTCTCTCAATATCAATAACGCTGTCTATGCTGCGGATCTTGTCCGTGATCCGGATCAGTTCCTCTCTTCCGCTGATCTCAAAGGAAATCAGCATGGTGGCAAGTCCCTGTTTGCTTGTCCTTGTATTGACAGAAAGAATATCAATATTTTTCTCGGTCAGGGCACGGCTGATATCTGCCAGCAGGCCATTTCTGTTATTGGCATAAATCTTGATCTCTGCCAGATATTTTCCTGTTTCCTTATCCGGCGTATCCTCCCACTCGGCATCGATCAGTCTCTCTCTTTCGATCTCCGGCAGATTCAGGATATTGATACAATCTGTTCTGTGGATGGAAATGCCTCTTCCTCTGGTAACAAAACCGATGATCTCATCTCCAGGTACCGGTGAACAGCACTTAGAAAACCGTACTGCCAGATCATGGATTCCTTTGACAATGATCCCATTGCCGGAACGCATTTTAGCCGGCTCATTCTGGGCATTCTGACTATTCTCCTTGATCTGCTCAATCACCTGCTCATTGGTCAGTACTGTCTTATGGTCATTCTCATAGAATTCCATCATCTTATTGATGATCTGGCCTTCCTTCAGTCCACCATGACCGATAGCCGCCAATACGGCATCCCAGTCCCGGAAGCCGTATTTGCGCATGATAGCTTCCATATAATCCGGCTTAAGCAGATTCTGGATATTGATGCCTCTTGCCCTGCAATAGGTATTCAGAAGTTCCTTTCCCTTTACAATATTTTCTTCCTTAAATTCATTTTTAAACCACTGATTGATCTTACTCTTGGCCTGAGTGCTCTTTACAACATTCAGCCAGTCACGGCTCGGTCCCTTGGAATTCTGGGAGGTTAAAATTTCGATCCGGTCACCGTTCTGGATCTCATAATCAATAGTCACCAGCTTACCGTTTACCCTGGCTCCTATCATCTTATTCCCAACCGCACTGTGGATACTGTAGGCAAAATCGATCGGCGTTGAGCCTGCTGGCAGGTTCTTTACTTCTCCTGTAGGTGTAAAGCAGTAAACACTGTCTGAGAACAAGTCCAGATCACTCTTTAAGAGGTTCATGAATTCCTTATTATCAGACATATCCCGCTGCCATTCCAGGATCTGGCGCAGCCAGGTCAGCTTCTCTTCCTCGGAAACATCTGCCTTTTTACCATCGGATGCTTCCTTATATTTCCAATGGGCAGCAATACCATATTCTGCTGCCTTGTGCATTTCAAAGGTACGGATCTGTATTTCGAAAGGCTGTCCATTGGAACCGATCAGTGTGGTATGCAATGACTGATACATATTTTCCTTTGGCATGGCAATATAATCCTTGAAACGTCCCGGAATGGGTTTATACATCTCATGGATCACACCAAGCGCTGCATAACAGTCCTTTACCGTATCTACAATGATCCTGACAGCAAACAGATCATAGATCTGGTCAATCGTCTTGTTCTGATTCTTCATTTTTTTGTAGATGCTGAAGAAATGCTTGACTCTTCCGTCAATCTGCGCCTTAATTCCGGCATTCTTTATATGCTCACTGACTTCATCAACAATGCTTTGGATATATTTCTCCCGGACACTCTTTCTGACTGCGATCTTGTCTACCAGGTCATAATATGCCTCCGGCTCCAGATATTTCAGAGAAAGGTCATCCAGCTCTACCTTGATCTTGGAAATACCGAGTCTCTGTGCAATGGGTGCGTAAATTTCCAGCGTTTCCCTGGCAATCCTCTGCTGACTCTCCGGCTTCTGATACTGAAGTGTCCGCATATTGTGAAGACGGTCTGCCAGCTTGATCAGGATCACACGGATATCCTTGGCCATGGCGAGAAACATCTTCCGGAGGTTCTCTGCCTGCATCTCCAGACGATCCGGTTTATCTCCGTCACGCATGAACTGCAGCTTCTGCAGCTTGGTCACACCATCTACAAGAAGTGCCACCTCATCTCCGAACTGCTCCCGGATCTCATCCTCTGTCATAACAGTGTCTTCTACCACATCATGTAAAAGACCAGCCGCAATGGTTTCCTTGTCCATCTCGAGATCCGCCAGTATGATCGCCACATACAGGGGATGGATGATATAAGGCTCACCGGACTTTCTGAGCTGATCCTTATGTGCCTCGGAAGCTACCTTATATGCCTTTTCGATCAGTGAAATATCATCCGAAGGGTGATATTTTTTTACACGGAGGATCAGATCCTCATAAAGCTGCTCCGGGCTTTGATATTGTATGGACTCTATTCTGCCGTCATCCAGCACAAGTTCCTTTTTCTCTGACATACACGCACACCTCTGTCGCTCTGTATTCCCTTTTTAGCATATTCTTAATTATTATATATTTTTTCTGTTCTGACGTCAATTGCCCGATGGACAGGAGGAACGTAAAAAAGCGGATCATCCATTTGGACAATCCGCTCTTTATAAACTCGCAAATCTGTGCTAACGCACTTGTTACATCATTCCGCCCATTCCGGCTCCGCCTGCAGGCATTGCAGGAGTTTCTTCCTTAATGTTCGCAACAACTGATTCTGTTGTCAGTAAGGTAGATGCTACGCTGTTTGCATTCTGCAGTGCGCTTCTTGTAACCTTGGCAGGATCAAGAATACCAGCACTTACCATATCTACATACTCTTCCTTCAGAGCATCAAATCCAACACCAACCTCGGACTCTCTTACCTTGTTGATGATAACGCTTCCTTCCAGACCGGCATTTGCTGCGATGTGGAACAGAGGAGCTTCCAGTGCCTTCAGAACGATCTGTGCACCTGTCTTCTCATCACCTTCCAATGTATCAGCCAGTTTTGCAACTTCCTTGGATGCGTGGATGTAAGCAGAACCACCACCACAGATGATACCTTCTTCTACGGCTGCTCTTGTTGCTGCCAGTGCATCTTCAAGACGAAGCTTAGCTTCCTTCATTTCTGTTTCAGTAGCAGCACCTACACGGATAACAGCTACGCCGCCTGCCAGCTTGGCAAGTCTTTCCTGTAATTTCTCTCTGTCGAAATCAGATGTGGTCTCTTCGATCTGACCCTTGATCTGATTGATTCTTGCTGCGATTGCTTCCTTATCGCCTTCACCGTCAACGATAACAGTATTCTCTTTCTGAACCTTAACAGATTTTGCACGGCCAAGCTGATCCATCGTAGTATCCTTCAGTTCAAGACCAAGCTCGGAGCTGATTACCTGACCACCTGTAAGGATTGCGATATCCTCCAGCATAGCCTTTCTTCTGTCGCCATATCCGGGAGCCTTGACAGCTACTACATTGAAAGTACCACGCAGCTTGTTGACGATCAGAGTTGTCAGTGCTTCACCCTCTACGTCCTCAGCGATGATCAGCAGCTTTGCACCTGACTGAACGATCTGCTCCAGTAAAGGAAGGATCTCCTGAATATTGGAAATCTTCTTATCTGTGATCAGGATATAAGGATTGTCAAGAACTGCTTCCATCTTATCCATATCTGTTGCCATATATGCGGAAATATATCCTCTGTCGAACTGCATACCTTCTACAAGGTCAAGCTCTGTCTGCATGGTCTTGCTTTCCTCGATTGTGATAACACCATCTCCGGAAACCTTTTCCATAGCATCTGCTACGAGCTGTCCTACTGTCTCATCACCAGCAGAAATGGCTGCTACTCTTGCGATATGCTCTTTTCCGTTTACCTTGGAGCTCATCTTCCTGATTGCCTCTACAGCAGTCTCAGTAGCCTTCTTCATACCTTTTCTTAAGATGATCGGGTTAGCGCCTGCTGCCAGGTTCTTCATTCCTGCATTTACCATAGCCTGTGCCAGAACAGTTGCTGTTGTAGTACCATCACCTGCTACGTCATTGGTCTTGGTTGCTACTTCCTTAACAAGCTGTGCACCCATGTTCTCGAATGCATCTTCCAGCTCGATTTCCTTTGCAATGGTAACACCATCATTGGTAATTAACGGAGCACCAAAGGACTTGTCAAGAACAACGTTTCTTCCTTTCGGTCCAAGGGTTACTCTTACTGTATCTGCTAACTGATTTACGCCTGCTTCCAGAGCGGCACGTGCTTCTGCACCATATTTGATTTCCTTTGCCATAATATATCGGCCTCCTTTAACTTTTTCTTTTTTCAATAAGATTACTGGATCACTGCAAGAATATCATTCTGCTTTACGATGATGTATTCATCCTCATCAAGCTTCACTTCTGTTCCTGCATATTTGGAATAGATAACCTGATCTCCAACCTTAACTTCCATCTTAACTTCCTTGCCTTCAACTACTCCGCCAGGACCTACGGCAATAACCTCAGCCTGCTGGGGCTTCTCCTTGCTCTGTCCGGGTAAAACAATACCGGATTTGGTAGTTTCTTCTGCCACTAACTGCTTTAAAACAACTCTGTCTCCTAAAGGTACTAATTTCATATGAACTGCCTCCTTAAATTATGTTAACTTAATCACTTTCTCTGTTCTGTTAGCACTCATTTAATCTGAGTGCTAATCACTAAAGCTTATATTAATTTTATATGCCTCTGTTTGCAAACAGTATTACAGTTCGTTTTTAACGTCTTTTCTCTTATTATCTCGTTTTTTCTCTTTTTTTCTTTCATTTTCTTATTTTCGTGTCACAGAAATGATTTAATAAATAGTTTATAATTTCCTCTGTCTGAATGCTGTATTCCCCATGCTTAAGCTGCAAAGTGCATCATACTGTCCGTACATTTTCTGTACCTCATTCTCCAGAATATAATAATGCCTGACGTAGGGAATGAGCAGGATCAGCAGGGCTCCCGAAAGCAGGATTGGAAAAAGCTCCCCGGAAACCACAGACAGCAAAATTGCCAGCATTTCCAGCAGGGCAAACGTAACTGTCACGATCAGATGTACCAGCCTTTCATGCTGAAAAAGGGAAATCTGCACCAGATGTTCCTTCTTTATCCGGCTGATCTCCTCCCCTGTAACATTCTGCTCCTTCGAGAGCCTCAGAAGTTCCTTGTCCATAAACTTACGGTACTGCAAAATTCTCTGTTCCATTCTGATGATCCTTTCTGCCT
>ERZ1026860.547-NODE-547-length-23942-cov-3.677984_pt1 | contig 23942 bp, 25 predicted proteins | sample MGYA00380160_ERZ1026860 | MGnify/ENA primary metagenome ERZ1026860 (study PRJEB33269, sample SAMEA4719796) | human gut metagenome | biome: human-associated habitat; feature: organic feature; material: feces | place: Cameroon | collected 2013-10 ... | reverse complement strand
GCCGCACTTTCTGCTGGTCAACCTGACCGAACGCGCGCCGATTGCGGTCTGGCAAAACCAAGGCATTTACAAACCGATTGATTCGGACGGGCAAATCATTGAAACCACCGTCAGAAAGCTGAACGGTCTGCCTTTGATTTTGGGCATGGAAGCCCCCGAAAAAACGCCGGAACTGCTGAGCTTTCTGGCTCAAGAACCCGAATTGATGCGCCGCGTCAAGGCGGGCATCCGAATCGGCAAACGCCGCTGGAACGTCATTTTGGACGATTTGGACGACGGCATCACCGTCCGCTTGCCCGAAAGCGACCCCGCGTCCGAATGGGGACGATTGGCGCGGCTGAACAAAACACAACGGCTGTTGGACCGCGATATTTCCATGATTGATTTGCGCCAGCCCGACAAACTGATTGTTCACGTCAAAGAACCGCAAAAGAACACCTCCCGCCGTACCGCGACGGAAAAGATATTGTAAGGACGGACGCCCATGCCCCGCGTAGTCAACAAAAACGGATTGGTGGCAGTTTTGGACATCGGATCGTCCAAAACCTGCTGTCTGATAGCCCGCCCGCTGGAAAACGAAAAAGTCGAACTGGTCGGCTTCGGTTCATACCAAAGCCGCGGTGTTGAAAAAGGAGAAATCACCGATTTGAAAGCCGCGACTCAATCCGTTTTGAACGCGGTCGCGGAAGCCGAAAAACAAACGGGCGAACGAATTGACGTGGTTGTCGCTTCCGCCGCGGCGAAACAGCTGTCTTCAAAGCTTATCAGCGAATCCCAACCGCTGGACGGCAAAGAGGCTTCCCAAAACGACATCAGCCGCCTGATTGCCAAAGCGCAAAGCAAAATCACCGATAAAAATATTGACGTTCTGCATTGTCTTGCCATCGATTACGGCGTTGACGACCGGCACGGCTTGACCGATCCGACGGGATTGTCGGGGGATTCGCTGTCGCTGATTATGCATGCGGTCACAACGCCGCGCTATCCCATGCGCGACATGGATTCCGTGCTGAGCCAAAGTCATTTGACTTGCGTCAAAAAAGTCGCTCCACCTTACGCCGCAGGGCTGGCTTGCCTGACGCGCGAAGAATCGGAGCAAGGTTCCGTCGTCATCGATTTGGGGGCGGAATCGACGGGAATCGGGTATTTTTTCGGCGGGCAATTCGTTTTTTGCGACCGCTTGCCCGTCGGCGCAAACAGCATCACGCAGGATTTGACGATGGAATTCAAAATCTCGCGCACGGAAGCGGAACGCATCAAAACGCTGAACGGTTCGGCATTGCCGTCCGCTTCGTTCAGTCAGGAAGAAATCGTCTGCTCCCTTATCGGCGAAGAAAACAACGCGAATTCGACGCGAATTCCGAAATCCGCCGTCGTCACGGTTATCGAAAAACGCGTTGTTGAAATTTTCACCGCCGTTCGCGCCCGTTTGGAACAACAGGATCTTTACGGTTATTGCCTGAACGCGGTGCTGGTCGGCGGCGGGGCGCAGCTGCACGGAATATGCGAAAAAGCGGGATCCGTTTTGGAATTGCCCGTTCGGCGGGGAAAGCCCCAGCATATTCCTTTGCGTCAAACGGTCGTTCCCGAACACATGTATCCGATGGCGACGGGGTGCTTCGGGCTTTTGCGCTACACGTCGCGCTATTTGCTGAACAAAGCGTTCCTGCAAGACGATGTCGGCAAACCCAAAAACAAATTCGTCCGACTTTTTCAGTGGTTCTTAGATAATTGTTAAAGACTTTTCGCTACACTGTACGGTGAATTGTATCGGCAAAAGCCCGCGAAGGCGTGAAAAACCGCCGATTCGGCTTGAACATCTTAAACGGAGAAGTCCATGAGCTTAGACATCAGCGTCCCGGAACAACAGCCCGTCGTCCTTTTGGAACCGCAAATCACCGTCATCGGTGTCGGCGGCGCGGGCGGCAACGCCATCAACAACATGATTCAATCCAATCTGGAAAAGGTTGACTTTGTCGTCGCCAACACGGATGCCCAAGCATTGAAATCTTCGCTGGCGGCAACAAAAATTCAGCTGGGCATTCAAACAACCAAAGGTCAAGGCGCGGGCGCTCGTCCCGAAGTCGGCAAAGAATCCGCCGAAGAAGCCGCCTCTGAAATCTCGGCGGTGCTGGAAAACGCGAATATGGTCTTCATCACGGCGGGCATGGGCGGCGGCACGGGAACGGGCGCGGCTCCCGTTATTGCGAAAATGGCGCGCGAACGCGACATTTTGACCGTCGGCGTCGTGACAAAGCCTTTTACGTTCGAAGGGCGCCACCGCATGTCGATTGCCGAAGCGGGCATCGAAGAAATGGCTCAATACGTCGATACTTTGATTGTCATTCCCAACCAAAACCTGTTTTTGGTCGCCGATGAAAAAATGACGTTCGCCGAAGCGTTCAAACGCGCCGACCAAGTTTTGCAGGGCGGCGTGCGCAGCATCACCGACCTGATTATCACGCCGGGGATTATCAATTTGGACTTTGCGGACGTGCGCACGGTCATGGCGGAAATGGGACGCGCCATGATGGGCATCGGCGTCGCTTCCGGCGAAGACCGTGCTTTGCGCGCGGCAGAGGAAGCCATAGCCAACCCGCTGTTGGACGACGCGTCGATGACAGGGGCGAAAGGCATCTTGATTAACATCGCGGGCGGCAACGACCTGACGTTGTTCGAAGTCGACGAAGCCGCCAACCGCATCCGTCGCGAAGTCGATCCCGACGCCAACATTATTTTCGGCGCATCGTTCGACGAAACGCTGGAAGGTTCGATTCGCGTGTCCGTCGTCGCAACGGGCATCACCCGTTCTCAGGACGCTGACAATCCGTTCCAAAGCAACGGCGCTTTGTTCGGCAAAACCAAAGCCGCGCCGTCGATTGCCAAGCCCGCTCCCAAACCCGAACCCGTCGCGGTTCAGCCGCATGTTGAACCGCCGCTTCCCGCCGTCGAGGAGGAACTGCCCCCGATTGAGGATGAAATTCCCGCCCTGCCCGCTCAACAGCCCGCGGCGGCTTCCGCTTTGAAAGAAGCTCCTTCTTTCATGCCGAAAGCCGGCAATACGATTTTGCCCGCCATGCCGTCGCCCGGCGAATTGTTCGGAACGGCGTCAGAACCGCGGCAAAGCGCGCCTTTTGACGCTTTCACGCCGAAACCGTCTGCGGAAACACCGCACTTTCCGTCGTTTATGAGCGATACGCCCGCGGTTTCGCCCGCTCCCGTTCGCGCGCAGGACGATTTGTTTGCGCCCGCCGCGCCTGTCGTTCCGGCTCCCGTCAAACCTGCGGAAAAAGAAAAATCCCGCCCGTCCCTGTTCCAATTCGTAACGGGACGCAAACAGGCGGCCCCCGCAGAACCCGTTGAAGAAGAAAGCGATATGCCCGCCTTTTTAAGACGTTGACATAACCTTTTGCCCATCGGCCGCCGGCTTTAAAACCGGCGGTCTTTATTTTGGCTCCAACCGATTGAATTCTTTAACAAAAAGTAAATGTAACAAACTGTAACAAAGCTTGATTTGAAATCCGCACGCTTCATTGCTAAACCTTAATGATAGAAGGTTAACCCGTAAGAAGGGGGGCAAGAAAATGAATATGGAAAAATATCAACAAAAAACAATCAAGCACGAAATCTCTTGCGTCGGTGTCGGTTTGCACACGGGCAATAAAATTTCGATGGTCTTGAAACCCGCCGAAGTCAATACGGGCATTGTTTTCCACCGCACGGACGTTGCGGGACGGAACGCCTATATCCCCGCTCGTCACGAAAATGTCGTCGATACCAGAATGTGCACCTGCATCGGCAACAAAGACGGCGTCAAAATCGCGACCATCGAACATTTGATGGCGGCGATTCATGCTTTGGGCATCACCAATATGGAAATCGATATCAACGGTCCCGAAACGCCCGTTATGGACGGCAGCGCCGCTCCGTTCGTTTTCCTGATTGAATGTGCGGGAATCAAAGTGCAGAAAGCCGCGCTGAAAGCCCTCAAAGTGCTGAAAAGCGTTTCGTACAAAGACGGCGACAAAGAAGTCACCCTCTCCCCCGCGGACGAAGGATTGTCCATGCACTTTGCCATTGATTTTCCCGCCGCGATTATCGGTCATCAGGAAACGGATTTGAACCTGTCCGCCGCGAACTTTAAAAATATGTTCTGCCGCGCCCGCACGTTCGGCTTTTTGAAAGACATCGAAATGTTGCGCTCTATCGGTTTGGCGCGCGGCGGTTCGTTGGACAACGCCATTCTGGTCAACGACAACACGATTATGAACAAAGAAGGTCTGCGTTATCAGGATGAATTCGTCCGCCACAAAATGCTGGATGCCGTCGGTGATTTGTATATGACGGGCATGCCGCTGATTGCGCGTTTTTCCGGCAGCCGTTCGGGACATACCGACACGAACGCTCTGCTGACCGCTTTGCTGGCAGACGAAAGTAATTATGAAATCGTCGACTTGCCGTCCTATATGGCGGAATTGGAAGAAAAATACGCCGCGTCGGAAAAAGACGAAGACGCCGCGTTTATGTGCGCTTGAAAAGAATTCCTTTCATAACGAAAAGCCCTGTTCCAACAGGGCTTTTTTTACGGACAATGAAAAACGCCCGCTTTGTTCAAGCGGGCGTTCCCGTAAAACAGCTTACAAACTGTGAATATCGGACAACGGCAGTTTGGAAACATGGCGCACGGACGCCGTGTATTCGCGGACAATGCCTTTTTGGGGATTGTCGGGGGTCGCATCGCTGAATTCCGCGACCAGCACGCTGTCAACCTTTGCCAACAGCGGCGCAACATCGGGATGAATGTAGTCCAGAACAATCATCTGTTCCGCCGTACGGTACAGCAACGCGTGATTTTCGCCGTTGAATAAAATTTGCGGACGATCGGGACTGCCCTCGCGCGCTTTCAAGCAAAACAACAGCTCGCCGTCTGCATTCGCCAGAATATCGTAATAGGCTTCGGTTTCTATTGCTGTTTGCGCCATTTTTATTTCTCCGATTCAATCTTCAAGTTTCATTTTACAACAGTCGCGGTCGCTGTTTTCAGTTTAACGTTGTATTTGCAGGTATAGTTCAGTTTTGTTCTGATGCCGCTGCGGTCAATCAGCTGAGCGCGATCGCCCATCAACGTAATCAAATCGTTCAAAACATCCACCTGATACGACGTGAATTTGTATTCTTTCGGTCCGACCGTCCATTCGAAACGATCGGGGATTTCCTTGGAAACCGCCTGTTCGCAAATCTCCTGCGCCACTTCTTCGTGTTCGGCGTAATAGCTGTTTTTCTTGGTATTCAGCTTTTTGCATTCTTCGTCGGTCGTGCAAGGTTTGGATGCCGCCATGCTCAAACGCATTTTTTCGGCTTCGCGAGCGCGGCGCAGTTCTTCGCGCTGTTTGGCGTGCGCGATTTCCTGTTCAACGCCGAATTGAATGAAAGCGGACTGAAACGACATCGCGAACGCCGCCGTCATCAACGCGCCCAAAAACACCTGAGACATCGCAAAACCAAGCCCTGCCGCTTTTTCGCGAATCGCGTAAACACCGATACCCAAGCCGCCCAATATCAACAGCAGGAACAGCTCGGAAACAAACGAGCCGTTTGTGGTAATGTCGGACAATCTGGACAAAGTCAGCATCCCGAACATCGCCAGCAAAAAGAACAAAATGGCGGGATATTTGGTAACTTTGACGACTCTTTTCAGCCCGATAAGATAGCCGATCAGTCCGAAAACGCCGAACAAAATCAGCGTCAGAATCATTTTCATCATTACGCCGAAAACGGAAAACAGCGCCAAATACAACAAGAAACACGCAAAGACCGCACCGTAACACGCCGCCAGACGAACCGCCGCCTCTTTGTTATGCGCCAGCAGCGTTTTGAAATCTCCGCGCAGAACCAACGGCACATCGGCATCCGACAACAGCAACAATTCTTTCAGTTTTTCTTGAATTTTGAGCATATCCCCAAACCCTCGGCGTTAATATATAAAGATAATTAAAGAAAGCACACTTAGGCATCAAACGCAAGAAGAAACCTCTTACCCACCCTTTAAAATTCTGTGTTTTTCTCGATTCCAATCACGTTTTTTGATGTCTTCGCGTTTGTCGATTTTGTTTTTTCCGACGCCCAGCCCCAGTTTCAGCTTGGCAATTCCGCGTTCGTTAAAGAAAATCTCCAGCGGAATCAAGGTGTATCCCTTGCGCGCGACAGCCCCCGCCAGCCGTTTCAGTTCGCGTTTATGCAATAACAGTTTGCGCGGACGGGCGGCAACGTGCTTCATGTAGCCGATTGATCCGTATTCCAGAATCGACGCGTTGACCAAAAAAGCTTCTCCGTCCGACGCGGTTGCGTACGCTTCGTTGATGCTCGCCTGCCCCAAACGCAGGGATTTGACCTCCGCCCCCGTCAAAACGATTCCCGCTTCGAACGTTTCTTCAATGGCGTAGTTGAACGAAGCCTTGCGGTTTTTGGCAACCGTTCCCTGCGTTATCATCGTCGAACGTTTTTGCCCCATGGTTATTCTCCCAAAGCGGCTTTCATCGCAGAGCGGACGACCTGTTTCGACGCGTCCGAAATTTCACACAAAGGCAAACGCAAAGACCCGTCGCCGAAGCCTTGCAGCGAAGCCGCGTATTTAACGGGACACGGATTCGATTCGACAAACATCGCTTGATGCAAATCCAGCAGCAAATCGCGCAAACGGGCAACTTCCGCCCAGTCTTTGCGCGCCCACGCCTTGTGCAAATCCGCACATTCTTTGGGCGCAATGTTGGCGGTCACCGAAATGCACCCGTCGCCGCCGTGAGCCAAAAAAGCAACAATCGTCGCGTCTTCGCCCGACAAAACGGAAAAGCTTTCGGGAACGACGCGGCGAATCTGAATCGGACGAATCAAATCGGGCGTCGCGTCTTTGATGCCCGCGATTCGCGGCAGCTTTGCCAACCGCCCCACGGTTTCAACCGCCAGATTCACGCCCGTCCGTCCCGGCACGTTGTACAGAATAATCGGCAGTCCGACGGCGTCATGAACGGCTTTGAAGTGGCGGTACAGTCCTTCCTGCGACGGTTTGTTGTAATAGGGCGTTACGACCAAAGCGGCATCGGCGCCCAAAGCTTCCGCGCGGGCGGTCGCTTCGATTGTTTTGGCGGTGTCGTTTGTTCCCGTTCCCGCGATGACGGGGACTCTGCCCGCGGCGGTTTTGACGCACAGCCCGATGGCATGTTCGCGTTCTTCGACCGTCATCGTCGCGCTTTCGCCCGTCGTGCCGCACACGACCAAACCGTCCGTCCCCAGTTCGATTTGGCGGTTGACCAAACGCGCAAACGCGGCATCGTCGATTTTTCCGTTTTCAAACGGGGTAATCAAAGCGGTGAAAGAACCTTTGAACATACAGCCTCCTTTAAAAAACTGTCTTAATTAACCGTATCTTAAAAAAATAGCACAAGAATAAAATTTAGCTATCGTTTTTTTCAGGGAACAACCTTATCGTGCCGCGCTTCGGAATGATTTTTGCGTGTTTGACCGTCTGCCTGTTTTCGGCGGACGGCTTTGCCGCACCCGCAAAGCCCGCCCCGACCGCTTCCGTCAAAGCCGCCGTAGACGCCGCGATGCGCGATGATTGGGGCAAAGCCGCGGCTTTGGCGCGCAAATCAAGCGACGCAAAGCTGGTCAAGCTGGTCGAATGGTTGCGCTTGACCCGAAAAACGGACGGAGTCGCCATAGACGACATGACCCGCTTTATGGCAAAGAACCCGCATTTTCCGCGCATTTACATGATTCGCCGCAACGCCGAAGCCGCTTTGCTGAAGCAAAACAACACCGCGGCTTTGGGAAAATGGTTTAAAAAGTACCCGCCCGTTTCCCCCGCCGCCGTTTTAAAACACGCCGAGCTGCTGATGGCGAAAAAAGAGTGGGAACGCGCCATTCCGATGCTGTACAATTTGTGGGCGAAAGGCGAGCTTTCCGACGAAGAAACCGCTTTGGTTCAAGAAAAGCTGACCCTTTTGCTGGACACGCACGATTACGCCGCCCGCGTTGAAACGCTGCTGAACGAACGCAAAGCGAAACAGGCGGCAAAGCTCGCCCCGTTTATCGACAACGAAGCCCGCAAACTGGCGGACGTCCGCATCGGGCTGATAAACAACGCCGCCCACGCCGCGCGAAAAATCAAGGATTTGCCCGCGGAACAGCGTAAAAGCGCGGGGCTTTTGTTCGATGAACTGCGCTGGCTGAGGAACAAGGGAAAATACGACGCCGCCGCCAAATTGCTGAAAAACGCGCCGACCGACACGCAAAGCGGCGAACGCTGGTGGAACGAACGCGTCGCAATCGCGCGTCAAATGCTGAACGCCGACCGCGCCGAAGACGCTTACGCTCTGGTTAAAAACCACGCGTTGAGCGCGGGGGGCGGATCATACGCCGACGCCGAATGGCTGGCGGGCTGGATTGCCTTGCGCGATTTAAAGAAAAACAAAACGGCGCGCCAACACTTCGCCAATATGCTTGACGCCGTAAAATCTCCCGTCAGCATCGCCCGCGGCGAATACTGGACGGGACGCGCGTTCGAAGAAAGCGGCAACAAATCCGAAGCCCGCAAATGGTATCAAAAATCCGCCCAACACATCACGACGATTTACGGACAGCTGGCGGCGCAGAAGCTGAAGGAAAAATTTTTCCCCGCTTTGCCGTCGGAAAACGCCCCGACATTGGAACAGATGACAAAAATCCGCCAAAACGAATTGTTCCAAATCGCCGCCCTTACCCAACAAGCGGAACAAAACGAATTGACGGACGTTTTCGCCGCGCGGCTGCTGGCGGATTCCAAATCCTCCGATGAAACGACCGCTTTGGCATACGCCTTTGCGGAAGACTTGCGCCGTCCCGATTTGGCGGTCAATATCGCGCGGCGCGCCCGTGCAAGCGGCACTTATATCGTATCGCTGGGCTATCCCGTTTGGGACTTGAAGCACGACGAACGCGCGGAACAAGCCATCGTCCTGTCCATCATCCGTCAGGAAAGCAATTTTTCCACCGACGCCGTCAGCCCTGCGGGAGCGCGCGGTTTAATGCAAATCCTGCCGTCCACGGCAAAGCAGATCGCCCGCAGAAAAAAGAAGCCTTTTTCCGCGTCCATGCTGAACTCCAACCCCGATTTCAACGTGGAAATGGGCAGCACTTATTTCGCCGACATGCTCAAACGGTTTGACGGGTCGTATATTTTGGCGGTAGCGGCGTACAACGCGGGACCGACCAACGTCCGCAAATGGGTGAAAACGTTGGGCAAACCCGACGAAAATCTGGATGCCGTCGATTGGATTGAGCGCATTCCGTTCAACGAAACACGCAATTACGTTCAGCGCGTTTTGGAAAATCTGCACATTTACAGACGCCATCTGAATTACCCCGACGAAGCGCTGAATTCGTGGGCGCAAGCAACGGCGCAAAAACAGCCTTAAACCGTTTTCTTTTCCGTTTTTTTCAAGTAATGCTTTGACAACCGCCACTTTGCGGCGGCTTTTTGCACCACTTCGTCATCGGGATTGACAAAGCGCCAACCTTTTTTCAGCAGATTTCTAACCGTCCATTCGTTGCCTTTGAACGCCAGAACGACCGAACCGAGCAAAAGCGTGTATTCAACGGCATCATCCCAAAAGCTTGTCCGCATTGCCGTTTCGATTTGAGAGATGTCGACGACCTGCAGCAAAGCCGACAATCGGCGAACTATTCCGACGATTTCCGCCGTCGACAGGGCAAACATCAGCGCCGCCCAGCCCCACAGCCGTCGGGACAACAGCGGCAGTCCGAAAAAAGTCGACAAGAACAGCAGCGACCAGCTGAATCCCGCCTGAGCTTTGACACATTCGCCCCTGCCGTCTTTTTGCAGCAGCATCGACGGTTCATCCGATGTCCCGAAAAAAAGTATTTTAAAAAAGTTTTTCATCCCGCTTTCGCCGTTTGCAATCCGTCATAATAAACAATCAACGCGTCCAGCATTTCGCACAAAGCCGCGTATACGGCTTTATACGTCGTTTTCGCCCCTTTGTTCAAGACCGGATTTTTCAAAACGAACGCGCGCACGTTTCCGTCGTCGCGCAAAAAGTGATGCAAATAGATTTTGTACTTTCCGACGGCTTCAACCGCGCCCAAATAACGATCGGCGGCATCCTGCCGAGAATCGGCAAAACGCGACGTTCCGTTGTTTTTTCCGCCGCAAACGCCGTCGTACGCCCTTGTTACTTTTGGCGTAAATAACGAAAAATGATAATCGCGCATCAGCATCAACGCCGCCCTGATTCTCAGCGTCCCCAGCGGAAACGCGCCCAGTTTTCCTTTTGCATACAGTTTTACGATTTCCGATTGACGTTCCATAGCACCCTCCTTTTTCTGAAATCTCTTTCCTTGTTATCACAAATCGACATCAAAGTAAATCACAAATAGTTTATTTTTTTTCGTTATAAAATATGCCACTATGAAATCAGGTTAATTCGATATCAACAAAGGACCCTTTCATGATTGGCGAGCGTTTGAATTCAAAACTTTCCGAACTCGGATTAACTCAGCAGCGGGCGGCGGATCAGCTGGGAATCAGTCAAAGCCGATTAAATCAATACTTGAAAAACCGGCGGGAACCCGATTCGCAAATGCTGTGCAAAATCTGCGAAACGTTCGGCATTACACCGAATTATCTGTTCGGATACGACGAAAACGCGCCAGCGGGACTGAAAATCAGCAAAGCCGCGCTGGAATCGGCGATTCTGTTTTTGAAAAAGTATGAAACGGCGCATCAAAAGAACTTTTCCGCAGAACAATCCGCCCGCATTATTTCCGTGGTTTATGACATAGTGTTGTCGGAATCCGCGGAAAACGCTCAAAAAGCCATTGATTGGGTCATAGAGGCTGTGGCATGACTCAAGACAATCGACCGGGGCACATCCCCCAAACGCAGGAGGACAGATTCGCAAAATTGCGCGATCTATTGTCCGAACCTGTAAAAACAGAAATACCCAAATCCGAAAAATCGGATAAATCGCCGTCCGTTTTATTTGTTTCGGGCGACAACAACAACATCGCTTTGCACGGTTTGATGCAGCAAACGGGTGCAAAGATGTTCAAACACCATGATTTTGCCGTCATTATCGCGCTGATTCTCTTTTTTTCGTAACACCTTCCAGCAATAAGATTGACACCAGCCTCCTATCATCCGAAAGTTGTATAGCCGACTATCGGCTGATTCAAGCTTTGCGCCGCTATGTCAAAGAAACGGCGCGGCTTGAAAAACGGCATCCGAATGCGATATGGGCGCGTTTGCGTAAAAAATACGGATTTCAAAGCTACAAAAAAATCGACTGCTTCTTATTAAAAAGAATCGCGGCTGATTTAAACCTAAAGCCCGTAAAAATTACGCTGATATACAAAAAGTCGGGCTTTTCTGGCTTAAAAGGCATAATGACTTCCTGAATAAAGCGCTTAACATATTTCGTTGTGAGGGGGCGTTTTGAAATATTTTTCGACAACTCCGTAAGTACATATATGTATTTAAACAGAAAGGAAGAAAACTATGTCTATGAAAAAAATCCTGTTGGGAAGCATCGCTTCCGTTTTTGTTTTCACGGCTTGCGTTTCGAACGCGAACGCCGGTGTCAAGGAACAGCCCTGCGGGATAAAGCCTTATATGGCGGTTCGCGCGGGATATTCCATGCTGGACAACCACATTGACAAAAACACATGGGACGCTTCGCTGGCGGTCGGTACGAAAATGGATGCCTTCCGTGTCGAAGGCGAATACACCTACCGCGGCGAAATCAAAGGGCGCTACAAAGGCGAACGCCATAAACTGGGCGCCCAAACTTTGCTGCTCAACGGTTATTACGACATCGACATTGACAGCGCGTTCACCCCGTTTATCAACGCCAGCGTAGGTGCGTCGCGTCTGCATGAAAAGAAAGGGCATAAAAGCGACAATCTGTATCGCGCCGTTTGGGGCGGCGGTGCGGGCGTTGCCTATAATATGACGCAAGACATTTCGTTCGACCTCGGATATCGTTTTTTGGATTTGGGCGACAAAGTCAAATCAAACGAATTCTACGGCGGTGTCCGTTTCGCGTTTTAACAGGAAAAAGCCTCCGATTTTTTCGGAGGCTTTTTTTTCACGGACACGGACAAGTCTGCGGTTTGGGCTTTGGTTTGGATTTCGCCTTGACCGCTTTTTTCTTGGGCGCGGGCTTGGACACGGCGGGGCACGGTGTCGCGGGCGCGCTCAAGCATTTTTGAATACACTTCGCCGCGGTCGGCGTTGCCTGTCCGCCGCCCGTCATGCCGATTTTAGCGTACGTCAGCTTTTCAATCGCCGCCGTTTCCGATTTGGCTTCAACGGGCGTAATCAATCCAAGGTTTTTCAGTGTTTCGACTTGGCGCAGAGCCGTCGCCGCTTCCAAAATATCCTTGGGCGGCGCTTTGGGATTCATGCGGTAGAACGGATTGGACGGCAGCAAAGCTTCCAAAATGATTTCGCGTTCGGCGGCGTGTTCGCGCGGCGTAATCGCGCGCATTTCCAACGCGTTGCGCAAAGCGTCCAGCCGTTCGACGATGACGTTTCCGTCGGGCGCGGGCAAATCCAGCCCCAATCCCGCAGGCGTCAAAGTATAAGGCAACAGCCCGCCCAGATTGACCGTGCGGCGATTCAGCCATTCCTGTTCCGTCACATAGCGTTCGTCGCGCAGCCGTTTAAACGTCAGAAAGCGCATCACGATATTGCGGTCGCCTTCGTTCAGCATATCAAAGCCGCCTTTGACGGCAGATGCGGGCGCAGGTGCAGGTGCGGGCGAAACCTTGGGCGATTCCGCAAAGGCGGATATTCCCGTTTGGGGATTGACGACGGCAAACGGGCGTTTTTTCAGCTCCATCATTTGCAGACGTTCTTTCGCGCCTTTTTTCAAATCTTCCGCGGGCATGGATTTAACGGCGGACAATACGCCGACGGCGGTCGTGTCGGACATCAGAATATCCTCGTAATACCGTCTGGATTGGTTGGGATAGCCCAAACTGTCGTACGACATCCCCGCAACCATCAGCGCGTAAGCATCCTGCGGGTTGTCCTTCAGCGCTTTTTGCGCGTAATCGACCGCGCGTTCGAAATTTCCCGTCGACCAGAAAATCAAAGCCTGCTCCGTCGCGGTTTTGCGCCACGTTTCGCCGGGGGTCGAGCATGCGGCGGTCAAAGTCAGCGCCGCGAACGTTCCGATTTTCAACAAATTTTTATTCATTTTACCCCCCATTTCTTCAGCAAAGCGGCTTTGTTCAGCATCAGCCACTGCAAAGCGATAATCGTAAGACCGTTGTTGATTGTTCCGTCAGCCACCAGTTTTTCGGCTTCGGCGACATCCATCACGACAATGCGAATGTCTTCGTCCTCCTCATCCAATCCCGCATAAGCGGGCAAAGTGCCGACATCAACGCGCCCGCAGAACAGCTGCAGCGTTTCGGTCATGCCGCCGGGCGACGAATAATAGCGCGTTATGGGTTCAATCGCCGTTACCGACGCTCCCGCTTCTTCCTCGGCTTCGCGCAAAGCGACCTCTTGCGGCGTTTCGTTTTCGTGGTCAATCATGCCCGCAACGATTTCCAGCACCCACGGATAATCGCCGTTCAGACAAACGCCGCAGCGGAATTGTTCGACCAAAGCGACTTTATCCCTGACGGGATCGAACAGCAAAATACCGACGGCGTGTCCCCTGTCCATGACTTCGCGTCTGACGGGATTGCTCATTTTACCGTTGTACTGCGGATAGCGCATCAGATATTCGTCAACCTCGAAAAACTTTTTGTAAAGGCTTTTCTTTTCCAAAATTTCAACGTTTTTCAGCGTTCTTTCCGTCATGGCTCAAAATGCTCCCAAAGTCTGAACGATTGGAGTATAGTGGACAAAGATTAACAAAGTAAAAAGGAATCCTTGCCGTGGAAATTTTGACCGCCGCGCAAATGTACGCCGCCGACAAAGAAACGATTGCAAAAATTATGCCGGAAAACGATTTGGTCGAAAACGCGGGCTTTGCCGCCGCGTGCCAAATCGCGAAAAGATACGGGAAACAGCCGATATTGGTCGCTTGCGGCGCGGGCAACAACGGCGCGGACGGCTTTGTCGCCGCACGCGTTTTAAGCAATCGCGGATACAGCGTCAAGGTCGCTTTTGCCGGACAAAAGGACAAAATGTCCCCCGCCTGCCGCTTTGCCGCCGAACGCTTTGACGGCCTTGTTACGCCCTTGTCCGCCGACTGTCTGCGCGGGTTCAAAGGCGTTGTCGTCGACGCCTTGTTCGGCATAGGCTTGTCCCGCCCGATTGAGGGCGAACCCGCGGCTTTCATCGCCGCTTTGAACGCGTCAAGCCTGCCCGTCGTTTCACTTGACATCCCGAGCGGCGTTTTTGCCGACACGGGCGCGGTATCTTCCGCCGCCGTCAAAGCGGATTTGACCGTTACGTTCTGCCGTCCGAAACCCGCGCACTTCCTTTACCCCGCCAAAGAATGCGTCGGAGATTTGATTGTCTGCCCCATCGGCATTACGGACGAAATCGTCGCTGACCGGCATCCCCGCTTTATCGTCAACCCGCCGTTCAATCCGCCTGCCCCGACACCGTACGACCACAAGTATTCGCGCGGCGCGGTTTTGGTTGCGGGCGGGGAAATGACTGGCGCGGCGCGTTTGGCGGCAGGCGCGGCGCGGCGTTTCGGCGCGGGATTGGTCAAAGTCGTCTGCGCGCCCGAAAAAGCTTTGTCCTACAGCGTTGATGCGGCCGGCTTGGTTGTTTCGACCGAACCGCTTGAAGCCGCCGCCGCCGACAAAAAAATATCGGCAATCGCGTTCGGCATGGGCTTCGGATTGCCCGAAAAGACGAAAGCCGCGCTTCAAGCGGTCGTCAAATCGGGCAAACCTTTTGTCGCAGACGCGGACGCTTTGGCTTGCATCAAAGACTTTGCCCCGCTGACAAACGCCGTCATCACTCCGCACGAAGGCGAATTTTCCCGCCTGTTTCCCGATTTAACGGGCGACAAGCTTTCCCGCGCCCTTTTCGCCGCCGAAGCGTTGGGCTGCGTCGTGGTGCTGAAAGGCGCGGACACCGTCATCGCCGCCCCCGACGGACGCGCCGCGATTGACGCGGATACAAGCTTTTGTCTGGCAACGGCGGGCAGCGGCGACGTGTTGAGCGGCATTATCGCCGCAATGCTTGCCAAACACATTCCGCCGTTTGAAGCGGCGTGCGCGGGCGTGTTTTTACACTCCCAAGCGGGAATCCGTGCGGGCGCAAACCCGATTGCCGAGGATTTGATTCGATGAAATATCTGTTTTATCTGTTGCGCCACAAATTTTGGGTGTTTTTCTTTTGCGCGCGTTACGGGCTGGTTTGGCGCGGAATAACGCACGATTGCGACAAACTCCGCCCGTCAATGTTTTTTGTTTATGTTCGCAACTTTTCCCTTGCGGAAAAAGCGCGCGACAAATCGGGGCATTACAATCCGAACGACGTTCCCGCCGACTGCCGGCGCGTTCTGCTGCGCCATTTTCATCATTCGCGCCACCATTGGCAATACTGGCTTTTATCCTGCGACACGGCAATCAAGCCGCTGGACATGGGTGAAACGGACGTGCGGGAAATGCTGTGCGATTGGGCGGGCGCGGGCAGAGCGCAGCGCGGCAAAAACTGGAAACGCGCCGACGTGCGAAACTTCTACGCGACAAACAGGGACAAAATGGTTTTGTCCGCAAAAACGGTCGAATTGATTGAAAAGAATTTGGATTCGATGGGATTCTAAAGCAGCTTTTCAAAACCGGCTTTGGTCAGTTCCTCGACATCCTCGCCCCGAGCGATTTCGGCGATATAAGCATTGTCGATTTTAAACGCGCCGTCTTTCCACACATACGCCGCCCGCGCGCCGTATTGCGAATATTCGACTTTGACGGGAACGACACCCACTTTGAAATAACGGAACGACTCAGCCATTGCGTCCCCCCTGTTTCGTTTTCATCATGACGGCGGGATTCAAAGTCGTAATTTTCAGTTTGCGTCCTTTGGTGCGTTTGTTGTAAGCAATCGCGGCGTTGATGTACAATTCTTTGCACCGTTTCTGACGCAAAGCGATTTCCTTTTGCTCCGCATCGGTCAACGGACGGTCTTTCGCCCCTGCGGTAATCGAACGGATTTTTTCGTATTCCTTGTGCGTTTGCTTGTCCGCGCGGTCAAGATCCGTCAGCTGGATTTGCATTTCGGCAACCCCGCCGTTGCGGGTGGGCAAAACGTATTTGACATCGCGGTATCCGTTTTCGGTCGGTTTGTCCATGCGGTCAACCGCGCGAACGGGCTTGACGCGGGATTCGATGATTTTCTTTGCCGCGTCGATTTGTTCCAAAGAATCGCAAATCAAGCGGCCGCGCGCCAAATCCTGCAGCTGAGTCAAATCGCCGCGGTATTTGGAGTTCAGCTTTTCCTCGGCGCGCTCGCGTCCTTTTAACGGAGCGGTTTCAAATTTCACGCCCAATTTATCCGCCAATTCCTGTCCGAACGCATCCAGCGCGGGTTTTGATTTCGCCGCGATTTCATACGCTTCATCCAAAGTTTTCGGCACACGCACTTCCGTCATTTTTGCCGCCTTTCAAGCTTTTCAGCGTCCGATACCCCTGTAATCGAAGCCCGCCTGACGCGCTTCGTCGGGGTTCAAGATGTTCCTCAAGTCCACTATTTTAGCGGATTTTACGGCGTTTTTCAAGGCCTTCAAATCAATCGCCTTGAAATCGTCCCATTCGGTCAAAATCGCAACGACATCGGCGTCTTTCGCCGCGTCGCAAGCGTCCGAAGCATATTCAATCGCATCGCCGACCAGCAGTTTCGCCGTAGGCATCGCTTTCGGGTCGAACGCGCGCACAACCGCCCCGCGTTCAATCAAAGCGGCGACGATTTCCATCGCGGGACTTTCCCGACAGTCGTCCGTGCCGCCCTTGAACGCCAGCCCCAACACCCCGATTTTCGGAGCAGCGATTCCTTCTGCTGCGGACAGGATACGTTCCGCCATTTCGATTTTGCGTTCGTCGTTGCGGCGGATTGTCGTTTCGATAAGCGCCATTTCAACGCCATATTTGCGCGCCATGTAAGCCATCGCGTTCGTGTCTTTGGGGAAACACGATCCGCCGTACCCCGGACCGGGGTTTAAAAACTTGGAACCGATACGGGTGTCCATGCCCATGCCTTTGGCGACTTCAAACACGTCCGCGCCCGACTTTTCGCAGAAATTCGCCATTTCATTGATGTAATTGATTTTCATCGCCAAAAAAGCGTTCGACGCGTATTTGATGGTTTCGGACGAACGGCGTTTGACGAACAGCATGTTCGCTTTGTCGCCGAACGGCGCGTAAAGAGCTTTAACCACATCCTTGGCGCGTTCGGTGTTCGCGCCGACAATCACGCGATCGGGATTGAAAAAGTCATGCACCGCAAAGCCTTCGCGCAAGAATTCGGGCAAAGACACCACATCGAAATCGGCATGCGGGTTTTCGTCGCGAATCATCTTTTCGACTTCGTCGCCCGTGCCGACGGGAACGGTCGATTTGTTCGCCACGACCGTATAGCCCGTCAGATGCGGAGCAAGCTGCCGTGCCGCGGCGTGAATGTATTTCATATCAGCTTCTTTGGTAACGGGATGAGGGGGCGTTCCGACCGCGATAATCACGATATCGGCATCTTCGACGCCTTCTTTCATATCGGTCGTGAACTTGATTTTTCCGGCGGCAAGGTTTTTGTGGAACAATTCCTCCAGCCCCGCTTCGAACAGCGTGATTTTGCCCGCTTTCAGCGCTTCGATTTTTTCGGGAATGGCATCAATGCACACGACATCGTGTCCCAATTCCGCCAAACCGACGCCCGTGGGCAGTCCGACATATCCCGTTCCGATAATTCCGACTTTCATGCTTTATCCTTTCCCTCAACAGACTTTGATTTTATGTATACTTTTTTTCACGCTTTTCCGCAACCGAAAAAGCCGACAACGCTTGCTTTGCCGATAAAAATCCTTTAGAATTTGTTAAAAATTTTTCAAAGGAGCTTTGCCATGAAGAAATCCCTGCTTGCCGCCGCCGCATTGTCCGTTTTGGCTTCAAACGCTTTTGCCGAAACGAACGTTCCCCAATCCGCCGTCAAGAATTTAAGCGTTACCGTTTACAACAACGGCTTGGGATTGGTCAAAGACACGCGCGGCGTACCGTTTGAAAAGGGGACGAACACCGTTTCGTTTGCGGGCGTTTCGGCGCAAATCCAGCCTGAAACCGCGCTGTTTTCGGGCGACGGAGTCAGGGTTGTCGAACAAAACTTCAATTTTGATTTGTTGAACCGCCAATCCCTGTTGCAAAAGTTTTTGGGCAAGCAGATTAAAGTCGTTTCCACCAACCCCGCGACGGGTGCGGAAACAACCGAAGACGCCACCGTTCTGGCGGCGGACGACGGCGTTGTTTTGAAAATCGGCGACCGAATCGAAACGGATTCCAAAGCGCGCTTGATTTTCCCCGACGTCCCCGCGACTTTGCGCGACAAGCCGACCCTGACCGTCGACCTGTTGTCCGACAAAGCGGGATCGCGCGATGTCAATCTCAGCTATCTGACGAACGGCTTGACATGGCGCGCGGATTACGTCGCCGAATTGAACGACGCGGAAGATTCGATTGATTTGAACGGCTGGGTTACGCTGACGAACGATTCGGGGGCGGACTATAAAAACGCCGACATGCAGTTTGTCGCGGGTTCCGTCAACCGCGTCCGTCCGATGACACGCGCCCGTCCGATGATGATGATGGCGAAAGCCGCCGCCGTCTATGATTCCGTTTCCAATATGGCGGAAGAGGAGCTGATGGACTATCATCTTTATTCTTTGGGGCGCAAGACGGACATCCTGTCCAATCAGACCAAACAGCTGGCTTTGCTGTCGGGATCGAACATCCAAGCGCGCAAAGAATACCGCTTTGACGACATCACCCCCGTTTATTCCCCGCGGCAAAAGGAATTCGACACCCGCAGCGCGGCGATTTACCTGCAGTTTGTCAACGACAAAAAATCGAATTTGGGAATGGCTTTGCCCGCGGGCACGATGCGCGTATACAAAGCCGATTCCAAACAGCGGATTTTCTTTGTCGGCGAAGACCGCATCAAGCACACGCCCGAAAACGAAAAAATCAAACTGGCTTTGGGCGAAGCATTCGATGTCACGGCAAAGGGCAAGCAGACGGCTTACACCCAATTTTCGCCGAAAGCGTACGAAGCAAGCTATGAAATCACGTTCCAAAACGCCAAAAACGTCCCCGTTACGGTTTATTCGTATCAATCCCTGCCCGACGGCTGGACGATAACGAACAATTCCGCGGCTTACACGAAAGAAAACGCGGGACAGGTCTTGTGGCAAATCACCGTGCCCGCAAAGGGTAAAACCGTTTTGACCTACACCGTCCGCGTCAAAGGGGAATAATGCTTTACCTGCTGTTTTTGACTTTGCTGTTTCCGTCCGCGGCGATTGCTGAATCGCCGCTGAACTGGACGGCTTTGGAGGTTACCGCCGAAGAGGAATCCCCCGAACCGCCGCCGACCGTTCAGACAAACAGCCGATTTATGACGACGTTCGACAAAATGCGCGCCGACTTTCAAAAAGCCGCCGCCGAACGCGGCAGAACGGTTTCAGCCATTTCAAACAAGCAAACCGTCTATTCCGCTTTGGAGGAGTTTTTGGAAACTTCTTACCCCGGCGGGGTTGACGGACTGGTCAAATCCCACAAACAAATCGAAGAAGACATCTTTCGTTTATTGAAAACGCTGCCGCCCGTCGCGTATCAGTACATCGGACCGTACCTGCACAGCCTGCCGCACATGTCCGAACGCGTTTTGAACATGCCGGGGATTAAGGAAACCAAAGGCAAATTCCCGACGCGCATTGCGCCGCAAATGCAGGAATACGCGAAAAAATACGGCAAATACATGTCGAAATACCTGTACATCCTGCTGATGCCCGAAGCATGGGGCATGATTGAACGCGAAGACGCGAACGGATCGAAAAGCTTTGTATCGGAAATCGTCGTCAAACAGCGCGCTTTCGTCCCCAAAACGCTGCTGAGCAAATTCGACATGCTTTCCCCCGACGACTATAGAACGGGAAAAGCGTTGGAAAAACTGCACCGTCCTCAGACGCCGTCAAACAAAGTCGACGCGCATTCCGCGCTGACCGAAGGCGATGTGGAAGCGTCGCTGGCATCGTTTGAAAGCATTGACCGCGAATTCGGAAACAACCGTTTTGACGATTTCCACAAAGCCATTCGCGACATGTCGCTGACGGACAACAATTTGATGGAAGAACTGCGCAATCCCATGCAAACGCTGGCAAGCAAAATCAAACGCCTGCCGCAAGCCGACAAATTCGCCGCCGTCGTTGCGAAACACGGCTTTACCATCGACAGCTGGGCGATAACAACGGACAAAATCCTCAAAGCCCGCCGAGTCGCGACTTTGGGCACGGGGGACGCCGCCGCGCTGGGGTATTGGCGCGGATTGAAAGCTTTGCCGCCCGAATTTCAAATGATGACGCCGCGCGACCGTAAAATCACGCTGGACAGCCTGCAGCTTTATCTGGATTTATATTCTTCGACAGAGGAAAACGTGCTTGCAGTCAAAAATTATGGTGATAATATCCGAAAAGTGTTTTCAAAACGCGATATGACGGTTTTGGAAACTCCCGTCTTCGGAATTTACTGAACAAAGGATACGACAATGGGTTGGACTGATGAACAAGTGGAAGAATTGAAGCGTCTGTGGAACGAAGGACTGACCACGGGCGATATCGGAAAAGCGCTGGGCGTTTCCAAAAACGCCGTCGTCGGCAAAGCCCACCGTTTGGGACTGAACAGCCGCCCGTCCCCGATTCGCCGCGACGAGGAAGAAGCGGGAACCCCCGAAACTCCTTTAAAACAGGCAAAACCCGAAAAGCCTCGGAACACCAAAAAACAGCCCGAAAAGCTGTTCACGGTCAATGATTTGACACATTCGTCATGCCGCTGGCCCATCGGCGATCCGAAAGACGCGGATTTTCATTTCTGCGGCAAAGAAGCCCTGCCCGACAAACCGTATTGCGCGGAACATGCCGCGATTGCTTACGTTTCGGCAAAATCTTTGCGCTGATTTTACGATTCGAACGTTATTGTAAAAGCCGTCCCTTGCCCCAAAACGCTTTGGACGGCTATTTTTCCGCCCGCATTTTCGACAATGCTTTTGACAATCGACAGTCCCAACCCCGTTCCTTCGGCTTTGTTTTCCTGATTGTCGGAAAAGAACGGTTCGAAAATCCGCCGTATGTTTTCTTCGGGAATTCCGCAACCGTCGTCGGCAATACGCAAAACAGGCTTGCCGTCGGCTGACAATGCGGTTTCGACACTCAGCGTTCCGCCGTTTTTCATGGCGTGAAAAGCATTTTGAGCCATATTCACCAGCACCATTCGCAATTCGGGATCGGACGCGTTGACGGCAACGGGGACTTTGTCGGTTTTGACGATAATTTCAATCCCGCGTTTTTTGGCTTCGTATTCCAGCAAAGACACCGTTTCGGGAACGATTTCGTTCAAATCGACCGATTGCGTTTCTTCGGACGGTTTACGCGCCAGCTTCAGCAAACGCGTCGTAACAGTAATGCAAAATCCGATTTGTTCCAAAACCAGATTCAAGTAACGCTTTGTTTCTTCGGGCGACAAGGGATTTGTTTCCGTCCTGTCCGTGATATTTTCCAAAATCAGCCGAACCGACCCCAGCGGGTTGCGCATTTCATGAGCGATTGAACTGACCAGCAGTCCCAGCGACGACAGCTTTTGCTGATGGGAGAATTGAATTTCCTTGTCCAAAGAACGGGACACCTCCAGCATCAGGGTTCTGTCGTTGAATTTCAGCAATCCCGCCGAAATCTCAAAGAATTTTTCCCGTCCGTCCGATGAAGGGTATTTGTGAATGACTTTGAACGGCTTATCGGAATTTTGCTTCAGCATGCGCAGCGGGCAAGTATTGACCGCTTGGGAACACGGCGCGCTTTGCCCCATTTGTTCAAAGCATTTCGAACAGACCGGCAAATTCAAATGCCCGAACTGCTTTTGATGCGTTTGATTAAACATCACGACATTGAAATCATCATCAACGACGCGCACGCCGTCGGGCAAAGCGTCTATCAGTTTTTGCAAAAACAGCTGACCGTCGCGCGTCCTTTGCAAAGCGTCTTGAATGGAATCCGCCATTTTGTTCAAATCACGCGCCAGCAAATCCATTTCATCACTTTTGGACGCTTTTTGAGCAATCGGAACGCGGGCGGACAAATCCCCCGATTCGATTTTTTGCGTGAACTCCAGCATATTTTCGGTCGGCGCCAAAATCCAGCGACGGATAACCAGCCACATCAGCACCAAAAAAATAAAGCTGACAAACATTCCGCCGATCGCCGCGTGCGCTATGGCGGTCATCTGAACATCCCGCCGTTTCGCGTTGGTCAAATCCCGCAGCAATTCGCGGCGAACCCCCAAATATGAATCGTTAATCGGCTTGATCTTACGCAATTTTTCCTTTTGTCCGTCCCAGACTTCGACAATTTCGGCAGGGGACAGTTTGTCTTGGAAAAAGCGGGTGTCCGCGGAAATCGCTTCACGCAAACGAACGTTTTCTTCGTACATGGCGGTCAAGATTCGCGCTTTTTTCTGACGCCAGACGCGTTCCTGTTCGGTTTGGGTAACAAAAGTCTGCAAGAACACCGACATCAGCGTTCCCGTTATCGCGGACAGACTGACAAAGAAAATCAAAACGACTTTGGTGCTGAGAGATAAAAACGGTTTTTTATTCATCGGCGGCATCCTTGATTGAAAATGTCGGATTTGGATACGGCTTTCCATTGACCCTGCGGCAATCCGTCAAGGCTTAAATCCCCGATTTTGACGCGGACAAGGCGCAAAGTCGGAAATCCGACCGCCGCCGTCATGCGGCGCACCTGCCTGTTCTTGCCCTCAATCAGCGTCAGTTCGACCCACGATGTCGGAATGTTCGCCCGATAGCGTATCGGCGGGTCGCGCGGGGGAACGTCGGGCGCGTCGATTTTGAGGGCTTTGCAGGGTTTTGTGCGGTATCCCGATATGTCAACGCCTTTTTCCAGCCGTTTCAACGCATCGCCCGTTATGTCGCCGTCCACCTGCGCCCAATAAGTGCGCGGGTGCGCAAACGCGGGATCAAGCAATCGCTTGACAAACTTGCCGTCGTCGGTCAACAGCAAAAGCCCTTCGCTGTCATGGTCCAGCCGTCCCGCCGCGTACACATTCGGCGGCAATCCGAATCCGTCCAAAGCGGGATGTCCCGCTTCGGGGGTGAATTGGCTTAACACGCCGTACGGTTTGTTGAACGCGATATAGGAAAACATTTCGCCCTCTGTCGTTTTTATGCGATAATAGCCTTGTTTTCTTTGTTTTTCAACGACGACCATGATAGACGCGCATTTACATTTGAACCGCCTGCCCCCTTTTGCCGCCGCCCAAGCCCGCGAACACGGCGTAACAGGATTTTTGACGACAGGGACAAGCCCCGCCGATTGGGCGGAAACGCTGGCATTGTCCGCCCCCGATGTCAAGCCGTTCATCGGCACGCATCCGTGGTTTGCCGACCGCCACGACCAAGCTTTGCTGGAACGGCTTTTAATCGACAATCCCACGGCGGGCGTCGGCGAAATCGGATTGGACGTGAAAGCTCCGCCCGAACAGGAAGCCGTCTTTGCGCTCCAGTTTGCTTTGGCGGCGAAACTGAGCCGCCCCGCCGTGATTCATTGCGTCAAGCGTTTCGACCGTTTAAAAGCGTTTTTCAAGCAAACCAAGCTTTTTCCACCCGCCGTTTTGCTGCACGGATTTTCGGGAACGGC
>ERZ1026860.545-NODE-545-length-24004-cov-4.527663_pt1 | contig 24004 bp, 17 predicted proteins | sample MGYA00380160_ERZ1026860 | MGnify/ENA primary metagenome ERZ1026860 (study PRJEB33269, sample SAMEA4719796) | human gut metagenome | biome: human-associated habitat; feature: organic feature; material: feces | place: Cameroon | collected 2013-10 ... | reverse complement strand
CAGGCGACGACGCACAGACGCGAAGCGTCGAGCGGTCGGCTTGACCGACGCGCCGACAGGCGCGCAATCCCCCTGGGGTCACTTTTGAAAAAGAGAGAGGGAGGGGTTCGGTCGCCGCAGGCGACGACGCACAGACGCGAAGCGTCGAGCGGTCGGCTTGACCGACGCGCCGCAGGCGCGCAATCCCCTTGGGGTCACTTTAGAATCTCCGTTCATAAATTTTCAGACGCGGTTGTCCGAATGTTCTTTTCCGAACAAGGGAGGCGCTTCCTATCCGAAAGATCGGATTGTCGAAAATGCCCGTTATTCTTATATTCTCCGGCACGGAAAGGAGGACGACATGAAAATAAAAAAGCCGATGCTGAATTCGGAACCGAAACAGGCATCTTTGGGATTTTGTTTGTGGAACATCGGTGAAAAAGCCAGTCTTTTTTCCGAGCAATCCGATTTTTTGCGCGCCGCATTCGATGTCGGATTTCGCATTTTCGACGCGGCGGAAAGCTATGGCAAAGGCGGTGCGGAGGAAGTCGCGGGCGAAGTGTTCCGCTCTTTGCGCGACGAAGTCAGACTGGGGTCGAAAGTGTCCCCCTCATCGATTGATCCCGACGACGTGTACGGCAGCGTCGTTCGCGCGTGCGAAGAAAGCCTGCGCCGTCTGCAAACGGATTACATGGATATGTACACGCTTCATTCCCCCGAAAACAGCGAAGATTGGGCTGAAATTCTGGACGCGTTTTTGGATTTGAAAGAAGACGGCAAAATCAAAAACTTCGGCGTCAGCTATTTCGATGCGGAAGACCTGTCCGAATGGCTGACATTGGACGGTGCGGAACAAACGGCGGTGTGCGAAAGCTATTTTACGCTGGCGAACAGGACGGACGAATGCGATTTGCTGCCTTTGTGCAGAAGCAAGGGGATTTATTTGATTTCTTATCCCCGCTTGGCGATGTATCAAACTTCGTTTCAGGATTCGGTTTTGAAACGAATCGCCGCCGACCGAGGCGTTTCTCCCGCCCAAATCGCGCTGGCGTGGCAGCTGTCTTTCAAAGGAACGGGCGCGTTTGTGATTCCGTTTTCGCGCGCGCAAACCCAAGCGTTCTTCGACAGTCGGAGAATCGAGCTGAAGCCTGACGAACTGCAGGCGTTGGACGCGCGTTTTCCCCGACCGTGCAAAAAGCGAATCAGCCGCGGCGAGCGGCGCGCATCCGTTTGATAAAGGCTTTCGCCGCCGCTTCGGGGGACGGGTTTTGTTTCAAAACCGAAACGACATCCGCGCGCGTCAGTCCCGAAAACTTGACCAAAGCGGCGATGTATTCGCCTTTTTGGCTCAACACGTCGGTTTTGTTTTTCAAAATAAATTCCTCGACCTGTTGTTCATACGCCTGCCACGGGGAATACGCCGCGCCTTTTTTCGCCAGATTGACGCGGAATTCGCTGTCGCCGTAAGCGTAGTAATATCCCAGCGGGTTGAACTGCGTCATGAAATCAAACGGCATCCACACGATTCCCAGCACCATTTTGACCAGATTGACGGGCAGCATCACCGTCGATGTCGGGCTGGTCGTCGCCGCGTTGGCTCCGACATCCCACACGTCCGACGAAATGTTCGCCGTTTGATGGCTTGACCAGCTGACGGAGCTTTCGTGCGATGTCATGTTTTTTTCTTGGCGCGGAGCAGGGTAAACCAGCAATTCGATGTCGTGGTATCCCGCCGCGCGCACCGTCAAATTCATGCCGACGTTTTTCAAAGTGTGCTCCGTCGCTGTTTTGGAAACGACTTCGCCGTCTTTCAATATTTCCGCGGGAACGTTTGTGGAAATCAGGATTTCCTCTTTGGGTTTTTCGTCCGCGCTTTTGTAATGGGTCAAGGCGCACCCGCTTAACGTCAGCGCGCCCGCCGCCAAAAGAAGTTTTCCGATTTTCATAAGCATCCTCCGTATTGTCCGAAAGGGGTATTGTAGCACGAGCCGCCGCCAAAAGCCAAGCCCCCGAATCTTTTTTGAAAAAAACAGACTCTTTATGCGGGAAAGGCTTTGATTTTTTTTTCAAAGTGTGGCAAATATATTCGTGCTGTAGAATTCAATCGCGTCCGATGGGACGCAAGCTTAACATTTTAAGGAGAAAATACATGGCAGTTCGCGTTGCGATTAATGGTTTCGGCCGTATCGGTCGTTTGGCTTTCCGCGCTTTGGCGGAATCCGGTCGTACGGACGTCGACGTCGTTGCGATTAACGACCTCGGTTCGCCGAAAGCCAACGCTCATTTGTTGAAATTCGATTCCGTTCACGGTCCTTTCCCCGGTGAAATTTCCGCCACCGACGATTCGATTACCGTCAACGGCAAAACCGTCAAAGTCTTGGCTGAACGCGATCCGCACAACCTGCCGTGGAAAGAAATGGACATCGACATCGTCTATGAATGCACGGGCATTTTCACCGACGCCGAAAAAGCGAAAGTCCATCTGGAAGCCGGCGCAAAACGCGTTCTGGTCTCCGCTCCGTCCAAAGGCGCCGATCTGACGGTCGTTTACGGCGTCAACGACGACAAGCTGACGGCTGAACACAAAATCGTTTCCAACGCGTCCTGCACGACGAACTGCTTGTCCCCGGTCGCCAAAGTTTTGAACGAAAACTTCGGTATCGTCCGCGGCTACATGACGACGATTCACTCCTACACGGGCGATCAGCGCACGGTTGACACGCTGCACAAAGACTTGTACCGCGCCCGCGCCGCCGCTTTGTCGATGATTCCGACGACGACCGGTGCCGCGAAAGCCGTCGGTCTGGTTCTGCCGGAATTGGCTGGCAAGCTGCAGGGTTCCGCGATCCGCGTTCCGACCCCCGACGTTTCCGTCGTCGACCTGAAAGTCGAATTGGCGAAGAACACGACCGAAGAAGAAGTCAACGCCGCGATGAAAGCCGCGTCCGAAGAAGGTCGTCTGAAAGGCATCTTGGGCTACAACGACCTGCCGCTGGTTTCGTCCGACTTCACGCACACGAAGTTCAGCTCGATCTTCCACGCCGACCAGACGAAAGTCATCGACGGCAACTTCCTGCGCATCCTGAGCTGGTACGACAACGAATGGGGCTTCTCCAACCGTATGTCCGATACCGCCGTCGCGATGTCGAAGTTCATCTGAGGTTTCTAACCGCAAAACGGCTTCCTCCCTCAAAGGAGGGAGCCGCTTTTGTTTATCTGCAAGGAAAATAAAAAAATGGCTAAATTCAATACGATTAAAGATTTGGACGCCAAAGGCAAAGTCGTTTTCGTCCGCGCCGATTTGAACGTCCCGTTCAAAGACGGCAAAGTTACCGACACCACCCGCATCGACCGTTTCGTCCCGACCGTCAAAGCGTTGACGGACAAAGGCGCGAAAGTCGTCATCGCTTCGCACTTCGGCCGCCCCAAAGGTCAGGTCGTTCCCGAAATGTCGCTGGGTCAGATTGTGCCCGACGTTGAAAAAGCTTTGGGTCGGAAAATCGTTTTCGTTGACGACTGCATCGGACCGAAAGTCGAATCCGCCATCAAAGCGATGAAAGACGGCGATGTCGTCATGTTGGAAAACCTGCGCTTTTACGCCGAGGAAGAAAAGAACGATCCCGAATTCGCCGCCAAACTGGCGAAAGACATCGACATCTATGTCAACGACGCGTTTTCCTGCGCTCACCGCGCCCACGCGTCCACCGAAGGCATGGCGAAACTGAAACCGAACGCCGCCGGTCTGCTGATGCAGGCGGAACTGGAAGCTTTGGACGCCGCTTTGGGCAACCCCGTTCGTCCCGTCGCCGCGATTGTCGGCGGCGCGAAAGTGTCGACGAAGCTGGATTTGCTGGGCAACTTGGTGCAGAAAGTTGACAAGCTGGTCATCGGCGGCGGCATGGCAAACACGTTCCTGTTCGCCAAAGGCGTTGCCGTCGGCACGTCCCTGTGCGAAAAGGAAATGGCTGACACCGCCCGCGAAATCATGAAAAAGGCGGAAGCCGCGAAATGCGAAATCATTCTGCCCGTCGACGTCGTCGTCGCCAAAGAATTCGCCGAAAACGCCGAAAACGAAACGGTTGACGTGAACGCGGTTCCCGCCGACATGATGATTCTGGACATCGGTCCGAAATCCGTCGCCGAAGTCGTCAAAAAACTGGGCGAATGCAAGACCGTGATTTGGAACGGTCCCGTCGGCGCGTTTGAAATCAAGCCGTTCAACAAAGCGACTTTCGCGATTGCCGAAGCGGTCGCCGATTTGACCGCCAAGGGATTGAAATCCATCGGCGGCGGCGGCGATACGGTTTCCGCGCTGAAACACGCGGGCGTCGCCGACAAGCTGTCGTACCTGTCCGCCGCGGGCGGTGCTTTTCTGGAATGGATGGAAGGCAAAGTCCTGCCGGGCGTCAAAGTGCTGGAAAAATAAGCTGTTTTAAACAAAGAACCGTCCTTGGGAACAAGGGCGGTTCTTTTTTGTCAAAAAAAAGATATTGTTTTTCAAGATGTTGTGTTTTTTATACGAACATTGTTTCGAAAAACGTTTCTTTTCTTTTAAAAACGGGGTATAGTAAATCATCAGATTCGTGTATCCATCGTCGTAAAAGGATGTTTTGAAATGAATGAAGAAGTCAACAAACAAACCGAAACCGAAAATACAGCGCAAGAACGCACGTTGATTGATGCGGATGGCTTTAAGCATTCCGTAACATATGATGATAACGGTCGTGTCGTCGCCGATAAAAGATATGACAAAAACGGTGCTTTGCTCAGCCAGAATGTTTACGAAAACGGCGTACAGACGCATCGTTATGAGTATGATGAGTCTGCCAAAGTGTGTCAGGATACCGTTTTTGAATACGACGGGAACGGTCGCCAAACGGCGGAAAGGGTTTTCCTCAGCGACGGAGAAGTCAGCCGAACCGAATTTGAATATGACGATCGGGGATTGCTGCTTGGCAAAGTGCGAAAAGACAGAGTGGAAGGTTCGGGGGATTCCCTGGCTACTTCTCAGATGGAAACGTATCGATATGATGATAACAGGGTGTTGCGTTATTTTGAACAACGTGTCGGTGCTTCTTTCGATTCGATAAGTTTTGATGAAAACGGCGCTAAACGGCAGAGCACTTCTTATGTGTACGGAGAGCTGAAGAGGCAGGAGTTTTGCACAGAACAAGGCGATTACACATTTAACTATGGAAGCGACGGACGTTTAATCAGCGAAAGTTTTGTCAGTCCCGATAAAAGGACCGTTTCCACGTTGTACGAAGGCGGGGCGGACACCCAACATATTGATGAAGACGGAAATGAATTGAGCATTACCTATGTCAATGATGACGGTAAACTGTACCCGTCCTCTGTAAACGGGGAGCCTCAAGGGAAATTTGCCCCTCCCAGTTGGACAAAACGTCTTTTCGGCGGAAAAGAAAAAACAGCCGAAGAAGTGATGGATAAGCTGGCGTATAAAGACGAATGGCTGTTGTCGACTTTCAACGATCGGATGTCCGGTCGGATGACTGTGGACGAGAGGATAAAAGATTTGGAATTGTCGGCAAGACAATATCAGCTGCCATGGGAAGAAAGCGATGAAGATGAAATCGTGATTGCACCTGTGAATACGCTTGAAGAAAATACGATTGAAAACGGCGAACCCCAACAAACCGTCGAAAACGTGATTGAAAACGGCGAGCCTGAACGGACTGTCGAAAACATGATTGAAAACGGCGATCCTGAACAGACCGTTGAAAACGTGATTGTAAATGCAGCGTCCGGACAGACCGCTGAAAACAGCGATAATCAATCCGATCAGACGTCGGAAAACGAAGACGAGGAAGTTTACGTCGCCGAAAACGGTAATGAAGATGAAAAAGCCAAAGGTTTGGGCGAAGAAGATCTGATGAAGCAGGGGAAAAACCTGCAGCAATGGATTAACTACTTCGGTATGGAAGGATCGCGCGCAAAACCGCCGTACGCTTCCCCGTTTGAAAGCATTAAGGAGTGCCGTAATTTAAAAGGATCGGCATTGATGGATCTGGAAAACGGCAATACCTTGATTAACTCCACAAGCCGCATGGAGCTGGTTGTCAGATCCAAAGAAGGCGAGAAAAAAGAGCCGACGTTGGAAGAATGCATGACTTTGGTGCGTTTGGGGCAGCAAAAGGGCTGGACATCCATTCGTATTACCGGATCCCCCGCTTTCCAAAAACAAATGTATTTGGCGTGTCGTTCTTTGGGAATGCCGACCAAGGATTTCGTGCCGACGCCGGAAATGCTGAAAGAAGGCGCGGAATTGGAAAACGCGTTCAATTCAAAAGACAAAACACTGCCGCAAAGCGCTGAAGACACGGAAGCGAGAAACCCCGAAATGCGCGAACCGACGTTGTCGGAACGCTGCGCGGATTTGGACAGTCGGTTCTTTGCTTTGGAAAAAATCCGCGAAATACAGCCTCCGCGTAAAAAAACAAAGGAAGATCCGCATCCCGAACTGGCGAACTTTGATACGATTCGCGCCGCGGAAAAAGAGGGAATTCGTCCTCTTACCGCGGTGGAAAAAGAACCCGACGATTTGGACGGCAAACTGAGGGTTCTGAATAAACGCTCCAAGGAAGCTTTGGAAGATTTGAAACAGACGGAAAAGAACCGCAAAAGAGCGTTGCTCAATGAGATGGGAGCGGATCAGCGCAACGAATGGCGCAACCGGCTTACCGCCGTGCAGCAAAAAGAAAACAGCGGTCAACCGTTGTCCGCCGAAGATAATCGCATCAAAGCAATGGCGGACAAATATCAAATCAACGTCGATCCGACAAAAGAACCTGAAACGCGCCGCCGTATTGATCTTGAAGATTTCGATCAGAAAAACAAAAAGGCTTTTCGTAAAAAAGAATCCATGATTGAACGCACTTCCGCTTTTGAGACGGCGGTTGTTCGCCGTGAAGCGGCGCTTAATGCCTCAGCCATGATTTCTTCGGAATCGGCTAAACTTCCGTCGAAAAAGGATCTGCTGGCAACCGCGAGAAAGGAATGGAAGCAAATCGCGAGCGCGCATCAGCCGGTTTCCGAAACCTTGCGTCAAATCGGCAATATCAATGCCGAAACGGCAACGCTGACGGAGCGAAACAAGAAAAACTACAACAAAGTGACAAAACGGAACGAGAAAAATAACCAGCAAGCGTCCGAAGCTTCCGAACAACGGAATGCTTTTGTACATGCCGCCGCTCAAAACAGCAGATAAAAGAGGTTTACCATGACGGATGAAAACAACAAACGGAAAGATGCGCCGCAGAAAAAACAATCGGATAAAGACCCGAAACGTTTGAAAGCGGCATGGGAACGGTTGATGCAGCAACAGGATGCCGCGTTCAGCGCGCGCCGCGTCAGCAAATCCGCCGATGCGATTTCATCCGTCAAAATCGTCAAAGATGACGAAAAAGGCGAACATGTTGAAATCCGTACCGTCGCCGGTCAAAAAATCAGCGACAGCGGTGAAAAAAAAGCCGAATTCCAAGAACGGGCGGCTGAAACAAAGATGAAAAACGTTTCGTATTCGCTGGATGCTTTGATCAGAGAAGTCAAGGAACATGGTTTCGCCGATGTTGCCGATGATTTGCCGCCCGATGTCGCGCGTGCGCTGAAAGCCGCTTGCGAACGTTCCGGCGTCAGTTTGTCGGGCGATGAAAATCGGAAAAAAGAAGTCGCGCTTCAGGCGTCTTTTGCCGCCGAAGCTGCGATTGCCGACCATGCAAACCGCCAAAAAAACCACAAACCGCCCGAACCTTTTACGCTGAGAAAAGATCTGAATCATTTACTGGCAATGTCCAATCGTATCGAAATCAATACGCGTCGTTCTCAGACAAAGCTTCATTTGGAAAAAAGCCGTATGATAGCCGAACAGCGCAAACGTTTGGATTCGGAAAAAAACAATCTTCGCCTTCAATTCAACAAAATGCAAATTGATGAATACCGTCAGGAATTGTTCGGTCCGAAAGGAAAAGCGAAAATCATTGAACAGAAATTGCAGGACGGTCAGCCTTTGACAAAAGCCGAACAGACGTTGTGGAATAAAAAAGAACGCTACGGCATTCGGGAAAATCCCGAAGACGAAAATTTGACATCCGAACAAAAACGGGCGCGCGGTCAAATGTCTGTCAGAGATTATAACAAAAACATAACCCGTTTGTATAACGATGCTCTTGTGCGAAAGAAAGCGATTTGCACAACGAAAATCAAAGCATTGGAAACCGCGTCCGCACAAATTTTGTTGCATTTGGCACATGGCAAAAAAATGGATGTCAATCGCAATGTTTTGGAAGAATACGCCGTAAAGCTGATGCCGACACGCGATCAGCTGACAACCAGCAATCTGTACAGAACCTGTTCGCAGCTGCAGAGCCGGAGGACAAAACTGCATACAAGGGTTAAAAAAGAACGGGAACGGCGCAAGTCCGAAATAGAGAAAAAATTGAAAGAAGCCATGCAGCAGGCGGGTGAACAACAACAACAACCTTCGTTACAGCAAGGCAAACGGGAAACGCATACGCATACGCATACGCCTGTAACGGCAGAACTGTTGGGACAGCTTCAAAAAAACAAAACACGCTGATTGAAACGCGCGGAGTGTTGAATTCGCTGTCGAATCACGGTATAAAACCCCTGTAAAGGATTGTGATTATGCCCCTCGATTTCGATACTCCGCTGTACAGTTTGCAAAACGTCCGCTTGACGTTCGGTGTTCATCCCGTTTTTACGGGACTGGATTTGTTTGTCAAAAAAGGCGACAAAACCTGCCTTATCGGACGCAACGGATCGGGCAAATCGACTTTGCTGAAAGTCATTGCGGGCGTGATTGAACCCGACGAGGGCGAAAAATTCATTCAGCCCGGAACGAAAATCGCCTATATGGCGCAGGAATCCGATTTTTCCGACTTCAAGACTTTGCGCGATGTCGTGGTTGCGGGATTGCGCGATGCCGCCGATACCTACAAAGCCGACATTCTGATTGACAAGCTGGGGCTGGCGGCGGAGCAAGACCCGAAATCCGCTTCGGGCGGCGAACGCAAAAAAGCGGCGCTGGCGCAGGCTTTGGCGGGCGAACCCGATATTTTGCTGTTGGACGAACCGACCAACCATTTGGATATTGCGACCATTGAAAAGCTGGAAAAAACGGTCAAGGACTTTGCCGGCGCGGTGATTGTCATCAGCCACGACCGCGCGTTTTTAAAGGCGGTTTCGACGTCGACGATTTGGCTTGACCGCGGGAAAACGCATACGCAGAACAAAGGCTATGCGGATTTCGAAGACTGGCAGGACAAAATCCTGACCGCTGAGGAAGTCGAACAGTCCCGTTTGGCGCAAAGAATAGAGCGTGAAACGCAATGGCTGCACAAAGGCGTTACCGCGCGACGCAAGCGCAATATGGGGCGTTTGCGCCGATTGCAGGAGCTTCGCCTGCAACGCAAAGAGCAAATCCAACAAACGGGATCGGTCGAACTGGCGATTGACAAGGGCGCGATTCTATCCAAGCTGGTCATTGAAGCCAAACATTTGGAAAAATCGTTTGGCGACCGTTCGTTAATCAAGGATTTTTCGTTTCGTTTGATGCGCGGCAACAAAATCGGCATTGTGGGACCAAACGGCGCGGGGAAAACGACGCTGATTAAAGTGCTGACGGGACGGATGCCGCCCGATTCGGGGACGGTGCGGCTGATGAAAAATCTGGAAGAAGCGTATTTCGATCAAAACCGCATGACGCTTAATCCGAACAAAACGTTGCGTGAAACGCTGTGTCCCGACGGCGGCGACACCGTTTTCGTGCGCGGCACACCCCGTCATATCATGTCGTACTTAAAGGATTTTCTGTTTGCTCCGACGCAAGCCGACACTCCCGTTTCCGCTTTGTCGGGCGGAGAGAAAAACAGGCTTGTTTTGGCGCAAACGCTTGCCAAGCCGTCAAATTTCCTTGTGCTGGACGAACCGACGAACGATTTGGACATGGACACGCTGGATTTGTTGCAGGACGCGCTGATGAGCTATGACGGCACGGTGCTGATTGTCAGCCACGACCGCGACTTTCTGGACAATGTGGCGACGTCCCTGCTGTATATGAAAGGCGACGGCACAATCGTCGAACATGTCGGCACTTACACCGATTTGCTGGCAAAGCTGAAAACGCAGGAAAAAACCGCCGCAAAGCCAGCCGACAAACAGCCCAAAAATCAGCGTGAAAAGCCGCAGCAGCCCGCGCGTCTGTCTTTCAAGAACAAGCGGCTGTTGGAAATTCTGCCCGCCGAAGTCGAGGATTTGGAACAAAAAATCGCCGCTTTGGAAGCCAAGCTTGCCGATCCGAATTTTTATATGCAAAACCCTGCCGTTTTTGCGCAAACGACGGCGGAATTGGAAAAACTTAAAGCCGAAAAGGATGAAAAAGAATCCTTGTGGCTGGAAATAGCGGACAGCGCGCCTTAACCGAACCGCTTGTTCAGCCAGTTCAGCACATCTTCGCTTGCCCCGAAATCGTACAAGTCGATATGATGTCCGTCGGGATAGATTTTAATCGTTTTGTCGGCGGTCGGGGCGGCTTTTAAAATTTTACGGGCGTGCGATACGGGGACGGTTTTGTCTTTTTCGCCGTGCAAAATCAGCAAAGGCGCGGTCAAGGACGCGATTCTTTTTTCGGAATCGTAGGTGTCTTTAATCAACAGTTTGACGGGCAAAAACCAATAGCGGTTTTGCGCCGCCGCCGTCATGGACGTAAAGCCGCATTCCTGCACCAAAGCGGCGGGCGGGAATTTTGCCGCCAGCGCGTTCGCCACGCCCGTTCCCATGGACATACCGTAGTAAACAACGGGAGAATCGGGTGCCGTTGTTTGCACAAAGCGCAAAGCGGCTTCGGCGTCTTGGATTAATCCCTGTTCCGACGGTGTTCCCGCGTTGCCATCAAAGCCGCGGTATTCGGGCATTAAAACGCCGTATCCCGCGTTGACGAGGGGGACAAGCTTGTGCATTGCGTCGGCGACAATGCCTGTGTTGCCGTGAAAGTAAATCACAACGGGTTTGCCGTTTTCGGGGGCTTTGTAGGCGGCTTTCAGCGTCAAGCCGTCAGCCGTATGCAGAATGACGGATTCATGGGCGAACGTTTCGCTTTGGTGCGGTGTATACAGCCGTTCCGCGGGGTGGTACATCAGCTTGCGCTGGTTGACCGCGACCCAAATCAAAGCAAGACCGTATAAAACAGCCAATCCCAAAACGATTTTCATTTTTTTCCCTGTGTGTAGCACTTGAACCCGTAAGCCCTGATGTTTTCGTTGGATACGATTTCCGGCGGACGTCCCGTCGGCACCAAATCCAGCGCGGCGTTTTCCGATACCATGCGGAACGACGGACCTTCGCAGACGTTCAGCATGACTTTGCGCGCCAATCGGCGGTTGTCGTTCGCGTCGCCGCCGAACAGACGGATTTTAAGCTGATGCAGTCCGTTGACATCGGGCGGAAGCGTTGCGACGACGGCTTGAACGCCGTTGACTTTGTCCCATGAACGATGGGCTTTGCTCCATTTTTGCTGTTCTGTCTGCAAAAAGTCGTACGTCGGTTTTTCGGCTTCTTTGCGGCAGCGGTAGCGGATGCCGACGGACAAATCCGCGTTTTGATAAAAGTACCTGTCAAGCGTGCGCGCGCCCGCGTCCTGCGGAGCGGCTTGCGCGACAAAATTCTGCGCGCCGCATTGCGCGGTCATCATTTCAAACGCGACCTGTTCCGCCGCTTCAATATAACCCGACGCCAGCGACGGCACGTTTTCACGGTGCGGAGTCAGCTTCAAAGCATAATACGCGCCGTCTTGGAAACGGTTGACGCGCACGTCGAATCCGCGCGCGGGGTGCCAGTCGTTGACGCCCGCTTCCCAGTATTTGTATTGACGGTACAGTTCGGGGTCGGTTTCGGACCACGGCGCGACACACCCGAACAGCAAAACCGTCAAACACAAATTAAGAAGCGTCTTCATTGCCTTGAATCCTTGCGGCGAGGGAAGCTTCCAAAAACAAATCGATGTCGCCGTCCAAAACGCCTTTGGTGTCCGACGTTTCGACTTCGGTGCGCAAATCCTTGACCATCTGATAAGGCTGCAGAACATAAGAGCGAATCTGATGTCCCCAGCCGATATCGGCTTTGGCGTCTTCCTGACTTTGGATTTTTTCCTCTTTTTTCTTCAGCTCGATTTCGTACAAGCGCGCGCGCAACATCGACCACGCCACGTCTTTGTTCTGGAACTGGGAACGCTGAGTCTGGCACGACACGACGACGCCCGTCGGAATGTGCGTGATGCGCACGGCGGATTCCGTTTTGTTGACGTGCTGACCGCCCGCGCCCGAAGAACGGTAAGTGTCGATTTTGCAATCCGCGGGGTTGATGTCGATTTTGATGCTGTCGTCAATCACGGGGTACACCCACACAGAGCTGAAGCTGGTGTGGCGGCGCGCGTTCGCGTCATAAGGCGATATGCGCACCAAGCGGTGAACGCCGCTTTCCGTTTTCAGCCAGCCGTAAGCGTTGTGTCCCGATATTTTGATAATCGAAGACTTGATGCCGGCTTCTTCGCCTTCGCTGGCTTCCAGATATTCGACCTTGAAGTCGTGTTTTTCAGCCCAGCGCATATACATGCGCAACAGCATTTCCGACCAGTCCTGCGCTTCCGTGCCGCCCGCGCCCGCGTGGATTTCCAAGTAAGTGTCGTTGGAATCCGCTTCGCCCGACAAAAGAGCGTTCAATGTTTGCTTTTGCGCCTGTTTCTGCAAATCGGCAAGCGATGCTTCGGCTTCGGCGACGATTTCGGCGTCGCCTTCGGCTTCCCCCAGTTCAATCAGGTCTTCGGCGTCCTTGACCCCTTGTTCCAAATCGCGGCAGCTTTTAACGGAATCTTCCAGATAAGTGCGCTCCGCCATCAGCTTTTGCGCCTGTTCGGGATTGTTCCACAAATTGGCATCCGCCGTTAATGAATTGATTTCCTCCAACCGGTACAACGCGTTGTCCCAGTCAAAGATGCCTCCTCAGCAGTTCCAGCGACTGCTTGATGTCTTGGATAAGGGTTGCCGTTTCAGCTTTCATAAGAGCTCCTTTCGTTAAAATACACTGCCGATGTCGGGAATGTTGTCGTCGATTTCCTCGATTTGGTTTATGCGGTTTTGCAGTTTGTCCGTGTTGTTCGGCTGTTCTTCCTCTTCGGTTTCCTCCGTTTGCCGCGCGTCGTCGGAACCGTCCAAAGTGCCTTTGATTTTACCGCGCCAGTTTTCGCCGATTTTAAAGGCTTCCAATATGACGTCGCGGTCTTTGGGCGACGCGGGTTGCCCCGTTTTGTGGTTGACGCGCACCAAACGGATGCCCGCGGGAACACGGAACGGAATACGGGGTTCGTCCTTTAACGCCGTGTCGACGAACTGTTTGAATATCGGCGAAGCGACCGTGCCGCCCAAGTCGTGCTTGCCCAGTGTCCGCGGGTCGTCAAAGCCTACGAATATCGTCATGACAAGGTCGGGCGTCACGCCGACAAACCACGCGTCCAGCGAGTTGTTCGACGTTCCCGTTTTCGCCGCGAACGTTCGACCCAAGCGGCGCAAATTCGACGCGCTGCCCCCCGGAGCCAGAACCCCCGTCATGATATTGATGATTTGGTACGCGCTGCGCGGGTCTTCGATTTGTTCGCGAATATCGGGGATTTTCGGAGCAGGCTGTCCGTCCCACATTGCGTCGCGGCAGTTTTCGCACGGGCGGGTGTCCGAATTGTACACCGTCGCGCCCGTTCTGTCCTGAATACGGTCGATCAGGACGGGTTCGATTTTTTTGCCCCCGTTGACCAGCATGCCGTATGCCGTCGCCAACCGCAAAACCGTCGTTTCGCCCGATCCGATGGCGACGGACATCTGCGGCGGCAAATCGTCGGAAATACCGAACTTTTTGGCGTATTCGACCACTTTGTCGATGCCGATGGCGCGCGCCAGACGAATCGTAATCAGGTTGCGGGACTTTTCGATGCCCATGCGCAAAGTCGTCGGACCGTAAAACCGTTTGGAAACGTTTTTGGGCTTCCATTTTCCCATACCGTTGCCTTGTTCCATGACGAACGGCGCGTCCAGCACCAAAGTCGACGGCGTAAATCCTTCGTCCAAAGCCGCCAGATAGACGAACGGCTTGAAGCTTGAACCCGGCTGGCGTTTGGCTTGCACGGCGCGGTTGAACTGCGACCGCTTGAACGAAAATCCGCCGACCATCGCCAGAACGCGCCCCGTGTGCGGGTCAAGAACAACCATCGCGCCTTCGACTTCGGGGATTTGGCGCAAAGTGTAGGTGTTTTCGGGATACGGCACGTGTTTCGCGCCGAATTTGACGGGTTCGACCCAAACCACGTCGCCCGTTTTCAAAACTTCGGACGCGGCGGTGATTTCGGGACCCAATGTCTGGTCGGGCAAATTCTTGCGCGCCCATTTCAGTTCCGCCAAAGGAATCGAGCCTGTCGTTTTGTCCGCCAGTCCGATTTCCGCGGCTTCGGCTGTGACGTTCGTTACAATCGCCGTTTTCCACGTTTCGGGAACGTAAGTCGCGGCGGAAACGGATTTCAGCGGCTCCAGCCATTTCGGGTCGGGGATTTCTTCTTCGGCGACTTCGGTTTCCTCCGATTCTTCGGCGGAGGTTTCGGCTTGGTCTGATTGTTCGGGCTGTTCGGCGGGAACGGGCTGTTCTACGGGTTCGACATCGGGAATCGCGTCCAAATCGATATGGGTAATCGGCGCGCGGAACCCGTGGCGGCGGTCGTAGTTCAGCAATCCCTGCCGCAAAGCGTCCGACGCGTGTTTTTGCATTTCGGGGTCAAGGGTCGTTCTGACCGCCAATCCGCCTTTGTACAAAATGTCTTCGCCGTATTTTGAAACCAAATCGCGGCGGATTTCTTCGGCAAAGTATTCCCCGTCCGACGCCGTTTCGCTTTGCGCGCGTTTGGCGAGCGTAATCGGTTCCTGCGCGGCGGACGCGGCTTCTTCTTCGGAGATATAGCCGTCTTCCGCCATGCGGGACAGCACCCAGTTGCGGCGGGCGACGGCTTCGTCATAGCGTTTGTCGGGATCGTAGTTGTTGGGACCTTTGGGCAAAGCCGCCAGAAAAGCGTCTTCGGCAATCGTGAGTTCATCCAGCGATTTGTTAAAGTAATTCAGCGCCGCCGCCGCCACGCCGTAGGAATAATGCCCCAGATAAATCTGGTTCAGGTACAATTCCATAATGTATTCTTTGGTGAACGCGCGTTCAATGCGCACGGCAAGGATGGCTTCCTTGATTTTGCGTTCAAAGGACGCTTCGTTGGTCAGCAGAAAGTTTTTGGCGACCTGTTGCGTGATGGTCGACGCGCCGATCATGCGCCGTCCGCGTCCGATGTTGCGGATGTTTTGAAACACCGCGCGGGTGATGCCCATAAAGTCGACGCCGCCGTGCGAAAAGAACTTTTTGTCTTCGGCGGAAATAAAGGCTTGAATCAGTTTCGGCGGGATGGTTTCGTACGGGACGAAGACGCGCTTTTCGGACGCGTATTCAGCCAACAACTTGCCGTCTGCGGCGTACAAGCGGCTGGTAATCGGCGGTTCGTAAGTCGCCAGCTGATGATAATCGTCGACGCTTTTGCCGTAATGGGAAAAAATCAAAAGCAGCACGATAAGCCCCATAATCGCCGCCAGCATGGCGTAACTGAGCAAAGTTGAAAAAATCTTGGACATATCGCATTACCCTTTAATTAAAGTTCGCTTTGTGTTTTTCGGCAAAGTAATCGTCAATCGCGCGGACTGCCGCTCTTGCCAGTTTTTCACGATACGGCGCCTGACGCAACAGTCTTTCTTCTTCGGCGTTGGAAAGATAGCCCATTTCGATTAAAACGGACGGCACGTCGGGCGATTTCAGCACCGCAAATCCCGCGAAACGGTGGGAATTGGGCAGCACCTTGATTTCCTTGCGGATTTCATTCATCAGCTTTTCAGCGAAAAAAGATGAACGGTTATTGGTTTCGCGCCGTGCCAGATCAATCAGAATGTCTGTCACTTCCTGCGTTTCGTTTGATAAATCGATTCCCGCTATCAAGTCAACCTTGTTTTCCTTTTCCGCCAGTTTTTCCGCTTCTTTGTCGGACGCTTTTTCGGACAGGGTGTAAACGGACAGCCCGCGGGTTTGCGGTTTTTTGATGCTGTCCGCGTGAATCGAGACGAACAAATCCGCGTTGACCGACCGCGCAAACCGCCGTCTGGCGTACAAAGCGATGAAAATGTCGGTTTCGCGGGTCAGCTTCACGCGGTAGCGTCCCGTCTTTTCCAGCAAAGCGCGTAGCTGCTTGACCATGGCAAGGGTCAGATGCTTTTCGTACACACCGGAAACGCCGATGGCGCCGGGGTCTTTGCCGCCGTGTCCGGGGTCAAGCACGATAAGCGGTTTGACTTTGGGCTGTTCGTCGAACTTTCGCGCGGGCTTTTGTTCCGAAACGGAGTTGTCGTACCATTCGGCGGAAACCTGTTTTAACGGCTGATCGCGCAGAATTTCCAAATCGACGACCAACCGCCACTTGAAACCGCTTTGCGGGGCAAGGACGAACGATTTTTTGATGACCGTTTCCCGCGCCGTTTCCAAAACGATGCGCGCCGCTTTGCCGTTTTTGCCGAACCGCACGTCTTTCAAATAAGCGGGCAAATCGCCGACGCTTTTTTCCGAAACGCCGTTCGTCGTGTTGGGCAAATCGATGACGACACGGGACGGATTTTGCAGGGGAAAGATTTTAAAGTTCGTTTTTTCGGTCAAATCGATGACGATGCGCGCCGACGAATCGCCTTGGCTGCCGAATCGGACGCCCGTCGTCCGTCCCGCTTGGCAAGGCGCGCAAAACCACAGGAAAACAAAGACTCCCGTGATAAAAATCCGCATCAATTTTTGTATCCGAACTGTCATGCCGATTCGTGTTTTTTCAAAAAATTTAGCATACCCTAACAAAATATGATTGTTCTTTGGTTAAGAGATGGTTATTCTATCGACGCTGAAAGTCAATTTTTTTTATTGCGCCTCCTGCGGCAACAGGGCTGTTTGGCACGGCGAAAAACGATAAAAGCAGCGTTTTAAACAGTTTTTTCGGGAAACCGAAGCGTGTCGGAAGGGATTTTTTAAAGTGCGTCGATTTTCAAATTCGAATTTGAAAAATACGATTACCCCGCTTTTTGCGCTCGGTTCAACCGGTTTATCACCCATCATGTCGGCGGGTATGCTTTACGCCGACGCTCGGAGAATCAACTTTAATGACAAAAAGAATGTTAATAGACGCGACCCATGTCGAAGAAACGCGGGTCGTTATCGTGGACGGTACGAAGCTTGACGAGCTGGATATTGAAACTTCGACCAAAAAACAGCTGAAAGGCAACATCTATCTGGCAAAAGTCGCGCGCGTCGAACCGTCGCTGCAAGCCGCTTTCGTCGATTACGGCGGCAACCGCCACGGATTTCTGGCGTTCAACGAAATCCACCCCGACTATTACCAAATCCCCGTCGCCGACCGCGAAGCTTTGAAAGAAGCGCTGCTGGAGGAAGACAAGGATGACGACCACGAAACGGAATCCGATGCCGAAACCGAATCGGCGGAAGACGACGAATCCGACGAACGCATCGTCGAAACCGTCAGCGAAAACGAAGCGGACGAAGTGGCGGCGCGCCGTTTCAAACAAATCAAAAAATACAAAATTCAGGAAGTCATCCATCGCGGGCAGGTTTTGCTGGTGCAGGTGATTAAGGAAGAACGCGGCAACAAAGGCGCGGCTTTGACGACGTATTTGTCGCTGGCGGGACGGTATTGCGTTTTGATGCCGAACAATGCGCGCGGCGGCGGTGTTTCGCGCAAAATCACCAACGCGGCGGACAGAAAGCGTCTGAAAGGCATCGTGTCGAAACTGCCTTTGCCGACGGGCATGTCGGTTATCGTCCGCACGGCGGGCAAGGAACGCACCAGCTTGGAAATCAAGCGCGACTACGATTATTTGATTAAAACGTGGGTGCAAATCCGCGACACGACCATGGAATCGTCCGCCCCCGCCTTGATTCACGAGGAAGGCAACCTGATAAAGCGCGCCTTGCGCGACATGTACACGCGCGATATCGAGGAAATCCTTATCGAAGGCGAATCCGAATACAAAATGGCGCGCGACTTTATGAAAATGCTGACCCCCAGCCACGCCAAAAAAGTCAAGCTTTACAAGGACGAAACAATCCCCTTGTTTTTCCGCTATCAGGTCGAAGCCCAGCTGGAAGCTTTGCACAGCAACATCGTTCAGCTGAAATCGGGCGCGTATCTGGTTATGGATCAGACCGAAGCTTTGGTGGCGATTGACGTGAACTCGGGACGCGCGACCAAAGAACGCAATATCGAGGAAACCGCCCTGAAAACCAACCTTGAAGCCGCGGATGAAATCGCGCGTCAGTTGCGTTTGCGCGATATGGCGGGGCTGGTCGTCATCGACTTTATCGATATGGAGGAAGCCCGCAACAACCACGCCATTGAACGCCGTATGAAAGAAGCGCTGAAACGCGACCGCGCGCGCGTTCAAATGGGGCGCATCACGGGATTCGGGCTGATGGAGCTGTCGCGTCAGCGTCTGCATTCCAGCTTTATCGAAACCAGCTATTCGGTTTGCCCGCATTGCCGCGGCAAAGGCATGATCCGTTCGACGCAGTCGGCTTCGATTCACACGCTCCATGTGTTGGAAGAAGAAAGCATGAAACTGCGTTTCAGCGAACTGCACATGACGGTTCCGCCCGAAACGGCTTTGTATGTTTTGAACTACAAGCGTCGCGACTTGAACGCCATTGAAGCGATGTACAACGTCAAAATCTTTTTGGAAGCCGACGCTTCGCTGGTTTTCCCGACGGATTACCGCATGGAACGCGTCGTGCGCGAGGAAGGCGTCGCCGCCGCCGTTGCGGAGGAAGCCGCCGAACAGCCCGAAGAACAAACCGAAAAAGCGGATAAAAAAGACCGCCGCGGTCGTCGCGGGCGCGGTCGCCGCGAACGCCGTCCCGTCGTCGAAATGCCCGAACAGCCCGAAGACCCGCAGGACGACGCGATTATCAAGGAAGACGTCATTGCCGAGGAAGACTATACGGGCGAAGACGTCATCAACGCCGATGAAATGTTCGAGGAAGGGCTGAAGCGCGAAGAAAAGGACGAAACCGCCGACGGTGAAAACAACAACAATCGCCGCCGCCGCCGTTATCCGCGCCGCGACCGCCGTTTCGGACGCAAGCACCGCTTCAATAACGACGAAAACCGCGAACAGCCTCACGGCGACGCGGAACAGCAGGCTCAGCCCGCGGAAGAACCGCGCGAAGAACACGGCGAACAGCCCGCGGAACAGCCCGAAGGGGAAAAACAGAACAAACCCCGCCGCCGCCGCTATCCGAACCGCCGCCGCCGTCATCCGAAACAGGACGGACAGGAACAAACGGACGGCAATAACGACGCCGCGGAATGACACGTCCCGCTTGACAAAAGCCCTTGGAAACGAACAGTTTTCAAGGGCTTTTCTTTTACGGACGGGGTTAATGCGTTTTTAAATTCAAAAAATAGCGCGTATGGCGGAGTTCTCCCGTTTTATACAACGCTTTTTTATCGACCAAATCCGCTAAATCACGCGTTGCCGTTGCGGGGCTTGCGCCGGTGATTTTCATATAATTGTCGGCGCTTAATCCGCCTTTGAATCCCGACAATCCCTCTTGGAACATTCGCTTTATGGCTTTATCCTGACGTTCGTTCAGCCGGTCGCGGACGCGGTCGTACAGTTTTGTTTTTTCAATGACAAAATCAATCTTTTGCAAAGTGTGTTCCTGCGCGGACAAAACCGTTTCGGCAAAGTAAACCATCCATTGCGTTATGTTTTGCGATTTTACCGCTTCCAAAGCGGCATAATACTTCTTTCGGTCGGCATTGATTGTTGTCGCCAAACCTGTCAAAGCCGGTTGTCCGAGGGATTGAGACAATGCCTTTTCAGCCAAAGCGCGCGAAATACGACCGTTTCCGTCATCAAACGGGTGAATTAAAACAAAATACAAATGGGCAATCCCCGCCCGTTCCAAAGCGTTCATTTCTTTCGAATCGTTAAACCATTCAATAAAACGCCGCATTTCTTCTGGGACGCGGTCGGACGGAGGAGCTTCATAATAAACCCGCCGATCGTAATAGTTTCCCGCGACGATCTGCATCGGTTCCGTTCCTGTTCGATAAGCTCCGGCAACGACTTGATTCGTTCGTCCGTTCATCAGGAGCTTGTTCCACCGAAAAAGTGTTTCATTGTTCAACGGTTTGTCAAACGATTCGTATAAATCCGTCATCATTGACGCTATGCCGTATTCCGCGGGCGGAATGTTTTTTTGTTCAACAGACAGTCCCATTTGTTTGCGCAAGGAAGATTGAACACTGTTTCGGTTCAATATTTGTCCTTCGATTTCAGCGGTTTTTGTCGCTTCATCGGTAATCAGTTCTATTTTCAAAGCGTCCTTGTCATCATCCGGCACGCATTTAAACGCGCCGATGCCTTCACCCGTTTTTTTCAGCCAGCTTTTTTCCGCCGCCGTTAAAACGGAGCGGTCGTAAGTGAAACGATGCCAATTTTTATTTTCCCAAATCCACATGAGCGATAGAATCCCTTTCTATAACTCATAATATCGTATTTTATGAGCGATAGAAAGCTCTTTTATCAATCAAGCTTGTCCTGCCACATATCCCCCGTTTTGGCTTTGCGGGCGGCTTTGTAAAGTGTTTTGTCGGCTTTGAAGACCGTTTTTTCGACAATGCCGTCGGCGGTGCAAAGTGTCAATCCGACTTTGTTCTTTCCGATTTGCGGGTGGCGCAAAATGCGGGCAAAACAGCGCGAAACGGGGGCTTTTGTCAAAGCGAGGAAGGAAAATTTTTCGTCCTCGAACGGGGCGTCGCCGTCTTTCAACAGTTTGTGCAGTCGGCTGCGTTCGATGCGGCAGGAAAAGTGGCACCATTCGGCGCACGGCTTGTCATGCGGGCAGGGCGCGGCGGCAAACGCGCCTTGTCCAACCAGATCGGCGCGGATTTTTTGCAGTAAAGCGACCGCTTCGGGCAAAGCCGATTCCACAATCAGCAAAACGCCGTCGGTGGCGTTCCACAGCTTGCGCGCGGCAAAAATCGGGTCGGAAACTTCGTTCAGCATATAGGACGCGATGACCAAATCCGCCGTTTCGGTCAATTCGTCCGCCATAACGTCAAACGCGCGCCAGTTCGCTTTGACCAGCTTTTGCCCCAATTCGCGCATGACGGCGGCGCTTTCCAAGCATGCCGCGCTTTTCAAATTCAGCATCTGTTGCGCCGCCAAAGTCGCCGCGCCCGTTCCCGCTCCGACGTCCAGCACGGTTTCGGGCGGTGTTTCCAAGGTTTCCAAAGTCAGTTCCAGCGCCCGCTCGACCGCGCCGAACGTTGCGGGCATGCGCGTTGCGGCGTAAGCGGCGGCTTCGGTTGCCGTTTTCAGGCTTTTGTCGCGTCCCGTTCGGTAACGCAGGCTGATGTCGGCGGCGGCTTGTTTCAATCCGCTTGTTTGTTCCAAAAGCGCGCGGACGTCGGACGGAAAAATCATTTTTGACCTTTGTTGTTTAAAGTGCTTGTATTCACAGCATATTGCTTTAAAATAAATCAACCGTAAAGAATTTTGGAGGAACAAAAATGTTTTTATCCGCGTTGGTTATCGCTGTTTTGATGACGACAAAAGCGTTTGCGAATCCCGCGTGCGCCGTTTGCACGGTGGCAATCGGGGCGTCGCTGGAAATCGCGCGCAAGCTGGGCGTCGACGACAACATCGTCGGGCTGTGGGCAGGCGCGATGCTGGCGTTGCTGGGCTATTGGCTGATTTTGTGGTTCAACAAGAAAAAATGGTTTTTCAAAGGGCGCGATTTTGTTTTGATGGCGGTTTCCATCGGCTCAATCGGCTTTATGTATATGCGCGACTTGGTGTATTCGCCGCGTCCGCTGCTGTACGTTATCTATATGGACCCGTTTTTGTTCTGCACTTTGGTCGGGGCGGCGCTGTTCATCTATACCGAAAAACTGTATTTTTGGATGAAAGACCGCAACGGCGGACACGCGCATTTCCCGTTTGAAAAAGTCGTCATGCCCGTTGTCGCGCTGTTTGCCGCCAGCATGTACTTGAACTATTTTCCGATTTCCGCCTTTTAAGGAGAAGTTTTATGAAAAAAGCTGAAAACGTCAAAGAATTCGTCGAACAATACGACGCGATGAAAAAAGTCAATCCCAAGGATTTGTCGTCCGACCAAGACTTGACGATTGCGATTATGAACCTGATTTCCATCGAGGAACACCTGATTTTTTCGGGCGCGAAGACGGGAAAAACGCACTTTTTCGATTTAATCGAACAAATCCGCGAAATGCGCAAAAATCTGATGCAGAAAATCATTCCGTCTTATGAGGGCGAAGTCTGGTGCATTTCCAAACACTTGCTGGCGTCCGCCATGCGCTTGATGGAAGTCGGCACGAAACAGCAAAGCCTGAAAAACACCAAGGATGCCTACAGCCTGTTCAATCAGGCGTACGATTTGTACTGCCTGTTTTGGGGGCTGAATATGAACTTAATCGATTCCAAGGATTTGAAGTGGGTCGAGGATACGAATTACAAGGAAATCGCCGCCAAAGCGCAGGAAGTTGCGGCAAAAGTCGATACTGCGGACATCGCGCCCGATGTCAAACCCGTCGAACCGGCAGAACAAACGGCGGAATCCGCTGACGATGCGCAGGCGACGGGCTTTAAAAAGATGAAAAACTTTTTGCGTAAAGCAATCGATTGCTGCATTGAATAAAAAGCTTTAAAACATTTCAGCCCGTCGGATTACTTCGGCGGGCTGTTTTTTTTAAGGGAAAGGGCGGGGAAAATCCCCGCCCTTTTATAGGAAAATCAGTAGCAGGCTCCCGGCCTCCATTTGCCGGCAACAGGGTCATAGCCTGAGTTCTTACAGTCGCAACTGCCATATCCGCGCACTCCGCTCAGACCTTTCATCATTGGACCGGTCCAACCGCTATTACAACGTTTACAGAGGGTCTCGCTGCCGCATACGCATTCGGAGCAACGTTCCACATTGCAGGAAACTTTTTTAATGCATTTGCCGTTGCTCAAACAATATCCTGACGGACAATTGGTTTTTACCGAGAATGTTACCCCGGGTTCATGCGTATGTTTGCATGAAATTGTATTGGAGGTAATTGATGCGGAACACGAGATACGAGTGTCGCCTACGCCGGTGACACTGGTATGCGAGCTGTTCAGCTGAATGTACGTTCCTATACTGGTATAGGGGCAACCGGATGATTCTGCAGGCATTTTCGTACACAAGGATATCGATACTTTGTGATCTGAACTCGTCGAGCCGGAAACCGATCCTTTCGTTGCCGAAGTGCAAGAGCAATTTGTTACGTTTATTTTCGAACAAACATATTCAGTTGCATCATTCGAAATATGACCGTTTTCATACCCCGAGTTGCACGTTGCCGAATCCGTTCCGTCACAAGTGGCGTTGACGCATTTCAGGCATTTGCCCATAAACAGATAGTACCCCGTGTTGCAGCGTGTACATTCCACGCATTCCATATAACCGGAATATGAACCCGAACCTGTGCTTGTTTTGCAGTTCTGCAATTTGTCGGGTAACATTGTCGCGGTCGGACAGCTGCGGGGCGTGCAGTTCGCACACCAAGTATACGCATCGGGACCAATTTGCATGATTTCACCATTCGGCGACAACTTGCAATCCGATCCGATTTTCATCATGTCGTAATGGTCGTTGTATGCCGACGGACATCCGACTTTGCGGCATTTGTTGTTGTACCACGCCGTTCCGGACGGGCAACCGCATGTTCCGTTTGAACACACTTTTCCGCCGTCGCAAGTCACATTCGCGCACGGATCGACGCTCTTGCATCCGCCTTTGCCGTCTGCGAGTTGTCCCGCAGGGC
>ERZ1026860.537-NODE-537-length-24196-cov-36.220621_pt1 | contig 24196 bp, 20 predicted proteins | sample MGYA00380160_ERZ1026860 | MGnify/ENA primary metagenome ERZ1026860 (study PRJEB33269, sample SAMEA4719796) | human gut metagenome | biome: human-associated habitat; feature: organic feature; material: feces | place: Cameroon | collected 2013-10 ... | reverse complement strand
AAGGGGCTGTTGCACACGGATAAAAGCCGGTGCAACAGCCTCTTTTTCATTCATGCTGCAATTTTTTCAGCGTTTCAAACGTATCTAAATTAAAGTGGCATATCATATTCCTTTTCACACATACTTGTCATTTTCAGACAGGAGGTTGCTTTTATGAAAATATCTGCCGACTATCGTATGCTCGCTCTCGATGCTCTGCGCGGAAAATGGAAAACTGCTGTTCTGACAGGTATTGCCGCCAGTGCGCTCGGTGCTACCATTGTGAGCAGTTCCAACAGTATCGTATCCAATTCCAATCATGGAACTGACATCCATTTTGACCTGTTCTCCCAGCCCAACGGCGGTCGGCTGCTTGCTGTTCTGCTTGCCGGCATTGTTCTGTGGGCAATCCTCCAACTGATCGTGGGCGGTGCAGTTCAACTGGGATATGCTCGTTTTAATCTGAACCTTGTAGATGGAAAGGATGCGGCTGTCTCGGACTTGTTCTCTCAGAAAGACCGTCTGTGGGATGGCTTCTGCATGAAATTCCTGCAGGGTCTGTACATCGCCCTCTGGTCGCTGCTGTTGGTGATTCCGGGAATCGTGAAAACATACAGCTATGCGATGACACCTTACATCATGGCCGAGCATCCTTCGCTGACCGCAAATGAAGCGATCACCGAATCCCGACGGATCATGGACAGCAACAAATGGCGGCTGTTCTGTTTGGATTTCAGCTTCATTGGCTGGGAGCTGCTCTGTTCGCTGCCGCTGTATGCCGGAGGTTTTCTGGTTCTCAAATATTTCACCGGTTCCGAAGCTATGGCGCTTTCTCTCGTTCTTCTTCTGACAATTCCATTGAGCATTGGCTTCTTTTTTGTACGCCCCTATGAGGAAGCTGCATGGGCCACTTTCTACCGCGATATTACCGCAGCACCTACCGAACCGGATGAAGCATATTGACTTTTATACTATTTGCGCTGGGAGATTTCTCCCAGCGTTTTTTATTCCTCGGAGATGCCGAGATATTGGTCAATCTCCATGATGCCTTCTCCGCTGATCTCCACCAGATCTTCAAAGGGCACTACGGTGTCGCCCACTTGCAAGGTGCGGAACACCGGGTCGATGCGGTCCGCTTTGCCGGTCAGCGTGATATAGTTGCCCACTGCTGGAATCTCCGGGTGGGCGGTATCCTCCTTGAAGTACCGCACCGTGATGGTCATGCCCTTGGTGACCTGCATCAGCTTGTCGGAAAGAGCCGACATTTCTTCCTCGGTCAGAATGCGCTTAGTCACACGCTCCGTGCGCTGCTTTTCTGCGGCAAGCTGCTCATCATAACCACGCAGGGCTGCAAAGGGAGAGAAGATCTTTGCCCGGTTCTGCAAAGTCATACGGGGGTGTTTGCGAAGGGATTCTTCGGTCTGGGGGCGTTCCATCTCTAGGATGTCCCCATACTTTTGGACAGTCTCTTGTCCGATCTTGCTATTTTTGTAGTTTTCCATCTGACCCTCCTGCACTGTGCCCGCCGATCTGCGCATTGCGCTGGCGCATGGTGGCACCTTCCTCGTAGCTGCTGGCTTTCAGCACGGCGTTTTTGCCGTATTTGCTCTTGATGCCCAGCATGGCTTGCTGGAGTTTTTTCTCCTTCTCCAGCTTCTTGGTGTCGGTGAAAAAATCCACCTGATAGATACCCTCGTCCGGTGTGACCTTGTTGGCGTTGAGGGTGATGCGCCGCACTGTCAGCGCCGGGTCAGCGATGCGCTCAAACAGCTTTGCGCTTTCGTTGATGATGGTGCTGCCCAGATTGGTGGGGGCATCGAACCGGACAGTGCCGTGTGCCGCCTTGGGGATGATTCTGCCGTAGCGGTCGGTCTGGGTCAGACCATGGTAGCCGCCCTTGTCCACATTCTCCCGGTCGTAGCCCACCTCTAAAGTGATGGATTCCGTCACCAGCTTCTTTTCCGTGAGCCGGAACATCAAGATCTCTGCCATCTCCCGGACAATGAGTTTTGCTTTATCATACGGATAAGGAGCGGATAGCACCTGCCCTTCACTGATGCTGTTGGTGCTGGGCTTGTAGCTTTTGATCTGCTCCATGCCGCAGGGTTCATAGCCCCATGCGTGGTCAATGAGAATTTCTGCGTCTACGCCAAAGACCTCATACAGACGATCTTCTCCATGGATGGTGAACCGTGCCAGATCTCCCATCGTATAAATGCCATGGGCTTCCAGCCGCTTGACCGTGCCGGGTCCGGTCATCCAGAAATCCGTCAAGGGGCGATGGTTCCACAGCAGATACCGATAGGACAGCTCGTCCAGTTCCGCAATGCGCACACCATCCTTGTCCGCAGGGATGTGCTTTGCCACAATGTCCATCGCCAATTTTGCAAGGTAGAGATTGGTGCCGATGCCTGCTGTTGCGGTGATGCCGGTGTTGTACAGCACCTCCCGCACCATGGTCATGGCAAGTTCATGGGCGCTCATGTGATAATAGGGCAGATAGCCTGTCACATCAATAAAAACCTCGTCGATGGAGTAGGGGTAGATGTCTGCCGGGGACACATATTTGAGGTAGGTCTTGTAGATTTGGGTGGACACATCCAGATACCGCTGCATCCGGGGCGGCGCAACGATGTAACTCAACCCCAGTGCCGGGTCTGCGTTCAGGGCGTTGGCATCGAAAGAGGTGCTGGCAAAGTGATACTTGCCATCTTCTCCCCGGACTGCCTTTTGCTGCCGGATGGCAGTTTGCAGCCGCTGGGCATTGACCTCTTTCACCCGCTGAACGGCTTCAAACAGCCGCGCTCTGCCGGGTATCTTGTAGGCTTTTAAGGAGGGCGACACCGCAAGGCAGATTGTCTTTTCGGTGCGGGATGCATCCGCTACCACCAGATTGGTGGTCAGGGGGTCGAGATGGCGGTCTACGCACTCCACCGAGGCGTAGAAGCTTTTCAGGTCGATTGCCAGATAGGTGCGCTGAGCTGCCATGATTCAGACCTCCCTTATGTTATTTGGTTTCCACCTCCACGAACCACCGACCGAACCGAGATGGGAATCGCGGGTCGGAACGCTCAAAAAACAGGTGCCGTTCCTGCCCCTTTACCATTACAGTATAACAGTCGCCGGGCATATCGGCAATGGTATTTGCAGGGCGAAAGTCCCGCACCTGCTCGATGGGATACGTCCGGCCATCGCCCCATGTGATCTGCCGGGGCTGCATATAGCCGGTTGCGTCAAAATCAGAGTTCACCTTCACATAGACCTTTTCTGTTTTACGGCGGCAGTTCCGATTCATTCCTCACAACTCCTTTGTAAAATAAGCAACAACCATTTATCTTATTATAATAAAATTTTACGCTGTTTTCAAGATGATAAGGCTATTTCATCTGTGATACAGACAACAAAAAAGAGTGACAGCATTTCAAACCGAAACGCTGCCACTCCTTTTCCTGTTTACAGTTCCTGCAAGATCTTCAACTTTTACCTTGCGGACTGAAAGGACGCATAGCTTACGCAAGCAATGTTTTCGTCTATACAAAAACACTTTTTGCGTTGCAAAATGCTTGTTGGGGAGTGCCCCAAACCCCTTTGTTCTGCATTTTTCAATGCAGGCTGCGCATCCCTGCGGGACGCTTTTTACCCGGTGATGCTCTCCGGGTCATTGAGGACTTGCATAAGGTGTGATGCTGCTTCTGCCAATGAAGCATACTTCATCTGTTCCGGCACCGGCGCATCCAGTGGCGAAACACCCCACGTCTGCATACATTCTGCAATTTCCTTTTGTGCTAACAGTGCAGCCTCCCGGCGCACCTCTGGAGAGATGTCTGTGTCCAGAACATAGGCAGTATGAAATCTGCCGTTGCGATCTTCCGTCAACTGCACCATGGAATTGTGCTCGATCCAGAAATGGCAAAACCAGAGTTTGCCCCCGATGTGCTCCATGTCATGGCGCAGTTCTTCTTCATCGCTCCATTGCGGCACTTCGGAAAGAATGCTCTGTAACTGCTCATACGCCTGCTGCTCGGCAGGGGTGACTTTTTTGCATCGGTATTCCCGCTGGATGGTGCGCTGCCAGTACAACGCCAGCTTGCCCTGCTTTGCACGCTCGATTGCATCCTGAATATCCACTAAAATACTGTACCGTGGTTCTCTCATCTCGGCACCCCCAAATCAATTCTTTAGAGAGTGATACACTCTATAAGAATGATTATAGCCGAAAGCGATGCAAAAGAAAAGCGTACCGGCCAAATCCCAGCCGATACGCTTGCAAGGGTTGCAGGTTATTCTTCGTTTGTAAGATACGGGAGATTGGCGATATAGGTGTCCAGCAAGTCGAGTGCTGCTTTTTTCTGGATAGGGGTCAAGCCTTCCAGCCGCTTGCAAATCTCTTCATCGGTCACATGAGATGCTGTTCCGACATAATCACGGAGCAGAACATCTGCCGGAATATCCAGCGCATTCAGAATGCTGATGAGCGTAGAAAGACTAGGCTCTTTCAGTCCACGCTCAATTGCGCCGATAAAGTTGGTGGAGAGATTCGCTTTTTCCGCGAGTTGCTCCATTGTCAAGCCCTGATTCTGCCGCTGCTCCCGCAGGCGCTGCCCGAATAATTCTTTCATAGCACGCTCCGTTTCAGTAGAGTTGTTTACACTCCATAGAATACCTGTTGCGGTGCGTCCAATACACAATCAATAGAATATGTTATTATCAATAGAATGGCAAAACATAAAAAATACCGGGAGCTAACCACTCACGGTCAACTCCCGGCAATCTTTTCTTATCGAGCCTGCTCGTTCTCCGGTGCTGGCTTTTCAACTGCACCTGCTGCACAAACGACGAAGCCCAACGGCTGTGTGAAGATTGGCTTGTAAAACAGGATCGCTGCTATCATAACAGGGTAGAAAGGCCCGTAGGCTAAACGCCTACCGGCCTTTTGCTATGCTTATTTAGAGCAACCGGAAATGTTCTGCCAAAAGAAAACGAATGTACACAGGCGGTGTTCTCTCTCCGAGGCTCCAGTTTTGAATCGACCTAAATGGGATGCCCGTTTCTTTTGCAAAGCTAGTTTTAGAAAGACCAACGGCAGCAACCATTTCATTGATGCTCATGTGGGCAACCTCCCAGATTTTAGATAGCCGATCTTTTTCAGCATCAAGATTTACGCATCCAGGAGCATCGTCTGGAATGCTCATCGTAACGTTAGACAGGAAAACTTCTTTTGCATCGGCATAGGTAGCAAGGTTAAAAAGTTCAGCGCTAGTATACATTGTATCCCCCTTTTTGTCATCAAACACGATCTTTTGCAGAAAGTGAAATCTTACGCATAAAGCCGTCATCGAACATCTCGCCGCCCCAGATGGTTCCCAATTTGCCCTTCTCGCCGCCGTTGTCACCTTCAAATTTGTAAAAAGAGGTGATACCAGTACGATGATCGTTGATGCGGCGGAGTTTTACAATTCCGTCAGGAGCAAGTGCGATCTCCCTTGTGAGCATTCCATTCGCATCCAGCGGGTCATCGCATACCCATTCCAGAGCAGCGATGAAGTCATCGGCAGTGATGCTGGAATGCTCTGCCCAGTTATTGAAAATTCGGCTGTTTCCCGTGAGAACGATATTCTTTTTGACTTCAAAATAGTTTTTCATGTCCAGCCTCCATTTGTTGATGTTGCGTCTTTCATTGACTCTATTATATACCCAATGGGTATATTTATCAAGTGCTTTTTCAATAAAAAGCCGCCGAGAAACCCTCCCAAATGGGAAGATTCCTCGGCAGTATTCGTTTACCGGGTCTGGGTTTTCTCTGTGGTGTCCTTTTCCTCTGCAAAAAATCGTTCCACGTTTTTCTGTGCCCGAACCAGTTCTTGCATCTCATTTCGTGCTTTGCGGTAGTCCGGGTAAGCAGCTTTCTTTTTTGTCAGCAGTTCTGCAAACTCCGCATCCAACTCCTTGACCTTCGGCAGCTTTTGCAGCCCTGCTTCATCAAAGGCCGCTTTTGCCGCCTTGTGCAGGGCGATTTCCTCCCGGTGGGCTTCCAAAAACTTTTTACTGTACCCCGACTTGCGATAGGCATCATAGACCGGGCGGGTCTTGGCATAATTGATGATGTGGGTTTTCAGCACGGCAATTTCCGTCAGCCTTGCTTCTGCTGCCTTGATGGAATCCCCCATAGCATGATAGCGTTCCGTTGCAGCCGCCGCACGTTCCCGCAGTTCCTCGGCGCTGCTGATTTTCTGCTCCTGCAAAAAAAGCAGAGTCTTGGACATCTCTTTCAGGTTGAACTTCGTTGCCCACTTTTTGTAGCCGACACTTTTGCCCTCTGCCATTTTCCCCTGAATATCCACCAGCAACTGGAAGGGCTGCTCTTTGGGCGGCTTCTTCTGGTACGGTTGGTGTTTCACCTTGCCCTCCAGCACCGCCTTGATCTCGTCCTCGCCATAGCCGATGCCCAGTGTGCGGAAACGGATAAATCGTTTCTGCCGTGCGCCTTTCACCGCCGTGTGTTTGCCACGCTTCACCTCATAGCCCTGCTGTTCCAGCCTTTGCAGAAAGTCCTCGTAGTCCTTGGGCTTTTCAGCCAGAATGCTGTCGATCACGCTGCATAGCCGGTCACGGTTGCTCTCTTTCGGTGGGTAGACGATGCGCTTCTGCCGTTCCCGATAAGGCTTGTACTCGATGGTGGAGAGCTGATGTTCCAAACAAATCAGGTCGCTCAACCGCTGCACCGCAAAAGAGGAAAGCCAGAAATTTTTGAATTTCCGGGTCCCATCCAAGGCGGTAGAATTATAAATAATGTGGTTGTGGATGTGCGCCCGGTCGGTGTGGGTGGCAACGATAAAAGCGTGCTTGCCCTTCAAAAACCGCTCGGCAAACTCGTAGCCGATGCGGTTGGCTTCCTCCGGTGTGACCTCCCCCGGCTTGAAGGACTGCCGCACCTGATAAGCGATCACATCGCTTTTCTGGCTGCGCCCGGTGGTCTGCTCGTACAGCCGTTTCGTCAGCAGAAATTCTTCGTCCACGGTCAGTGGGCTGCACTGATAGCTGCTGACCAACTCGCCCTGTTCGGTCTTGTCCGGGTTCTGGATATAGCTGGTATGGTTGTGCAGACAAGCCCCGATGGACTTGCCTTTGTTCTTCCGCATGGGAATCAACCGTGTTGCTGCCAGTGCCACCACCCCCTACAAAAAGAAAATGCCGCACATTGGCGGCATCAAGATCATTTGGATAATTTTTCGTAATCGGCAGCACCTGCCAGATACATGGCTTCCAGCCGAACACTCTCTAACTCGTTGCTGATTGCATCCAATTCCAGATAACGTCTCCATGCTTCTTCGCTGATAAGCACTTTCAGCGCATTTTCTGCGGCGATTTTTCTCTGGATCAGCGCATGGTATTCGTTATTGTCTGCAAGCTGCTGCTGCGGAATATCTTTTAGATTTTTCCAATAATAGGCGGTCATAGCATCTGTGTCCATCCAATCCCTCACAATCCGGCAACCCAGCCACTAAAACGCTCTGCTGCATCTGCAATCAAAGCGCCCATAAAAATCAACACAAAGCATCCGAACTCTGCCACCAGCAGGATCAAAAATTGCAGCCACTCCCGGCAGTACAGCGTATAAAGACCGCAGCCGAAAATATACAGCATGGGCAGCGCCAGCACAAACGCCGACAGGTTCAGCGTCCATTTCAGCATCAGCGCAAGGAAAGCCGTAAGCAGCCAAAACGGGAAAACGATCATCTTAAAAACGAACCTCATATCCAGCACCTGCCTTTCAACTTTATTATAAAGGCATCTCTACACCCCTTGCAAGGATGTCAACCTTATGTACCCCCCGCAGCCCTCCAACTACGGGGAAAATTTTAGAGTTCAGCCAGCCGGGAAAGAATCTGTCTGCCAATCTCAATCAGTTCATCCAGCCGCTGCCGCAGATCCTCCATGTCGGCAGCATAGACCCGACCATTTTCATTGGCGGCTTTGGCGTACTGGTTCAGGTTGTTGCTGCACATCTGCAAGAGATACGCCATACGCCGCAGCTGCGGCAGGTCAAGGTTCAGGCAGTAACCATCCAGTGCCATCTTGCGGATATAGGCACTCAGACTGCGGATGCCCATGCCCAGCATCTTTTCATAGATGCGGTTCTTCTCCGCCTTTGTTGTTCTCAGGATAATGATCTCATCACGCTTTTCCCTCACCGGGCATCACCATCCTTGTCGTAGTAACTGCGGAAGGGTTTCACCGGCTCCGGTTTATCGGATTTTTCCTCCAGCGCCGCCAGCACCGAGGGACGGCGAGGTTCATCCTTCTGTTCTTCCTCATCCTGTTCCGGGTCGTGGCTCTTTTCGTCCACATCCAACTGAGCATTCAACTCTGCAAGTCGCGCGGACTTTTCTGCCAGTTCTTCTTCCTGCGGGAAGGGCTTTTCCACTTCGATTTGCGCCGCTGCCTGCTGCTGATGCAGAGTGGCCAGTTCATTCTCAGCAGAGTTAATGCGCTCCGGGAAATTGTTCAAGGAGTTATCCAGACGGATGATGTTGCCCAGCGGGTCGGTGCCCAAAGGCACCGTATACTTCCGCTGTCCCTTCAAAAGTGCCTGATACTCCGTGCGGAAAGCATCGAACCGCAGAGATAGTTCAAAGCCCCGGTAGCTGCCGATGACTTTTTCCTCGGCATTGGACAGTTCCGAACAGGCGAGGACCAGACGCTCACCAGCGGTCTTTTTCTCATCGTAGGTCACGCCCTTGATGGTCATGCCGCAGAAACCCTCTTGCACCTGCGGATGGGCGGCGGCAAGCTGTGCGTCCGCTTTCACCCCAGCAATATAGGCGTTCGTTTCCTGAATGTCAGCCGGGAATTTGGTCAGCAGCTTGTCTTGCAGGCGGAACTTCTGGCTCTGGTGGTCGGCTTTCAGCACCTTCAGCTTGGCGACCTGAACGTCCAAGTCCATCTTCTCCTTGATGAGCGGATTCCCGGCGCATAATGCCTTGATCTCCGCATAGGACAGAGCCTGTTCGTCCACATCCTCGCAGGAGCGAACAGGAGATTTGGAAGTCATAATTTGGCTGATAAACCGCTGTTTGTTCTCAAGGGTCTGAAACAAGTACGAGTCAAATGTCCCTTCTGTGACGTAGTTGAACACCTTGACTTCCTTATTCATGTTACCCTGCCGGATGATACGACCGTTGCGCTGGGTCATGTCGCTGGGCTTCCAGCCGACGTCCAAGTGGTGCACCGCCACAAGCCGGGACTGCACGTTGGTGCCCGCTCCCATTTTTGCCGTACTTCCGAGCAAAACTCGCACATCACCGGAGCGCACTTTGGAGAACAGAGCTGCCTTTTTCGCCTCGGTGTCGGCATTGTGGATGAACTCGATCTCGTTTTCTGGCACACCGGCAGCGACTAGCTTTTTGCGAATGTCATCGTAGACATTGAAGTTGCCGTCGTTTTTAGGTGTCGAGAGGTCGCAGAACAAAAGCTGGGTCAGCTTCTGCTCTTTGCCCTCCTCCCAGATCTTCAGTACGTTCTGCACACAGACGTTCAGCTTGCTGTTGGGGTCGTCCGGCAGCATGGGGTTCATCAGGCGAACATCCAAGCCGATCTTTCTGCCGTCGTTGGTGACGCAGAGCATATTGTCCACGGACGCATCCACGATGCCGGAGTGGATATCTGCGGCACGTTTGCTCAGTTCCTGCACCATCTCCTTTTGGATCTCGGACGGTTTTGCCACCACGGTTTCAAACTTTGCTTCGGGCACGGGCAGATGAAGCTGGTCGCTAGTTTTAATGTCCGCAACCTCTTTGAACATGGACATCAGCTCCGGCAGATTGAAGAACTTTGCAAATCTCGTTCTTGCCCGGTAGCCCGTGCCCTCTGGCGCAAGTTCAATAGCGGTGGTTGTCTCGCCAAAAGTGGATGCCCAACAGTCGAAGTGGGTCAGCTTTTTCTGTTGCAGGGTGCTATACTGCAAATACCGCATGACCGTGTACAATTCGGTCATGGAGTTGCTCACGGGCGTACCCGTGGCGAACACCACGCCCCGGCCACCAGTGATCTCGTCCAGATAACGGCACTTGCCGAACATATCGCTGGATTTCTGCGCTTCGCTGGTGGATAATCCTGCGACATTCCGCATTTTTGTGGTTAAAAAGAGGTTCTTGTAAAAATGCGACTCGTCCACAAAAAGCCTGTCAACGCCGAGCTGTTCAAAGGTAATCACATCGTCCTTGCGCTCATCGGAGCGCAGTTTTTCCAGCTTGGTCTCCAGCGTTTTCCGAGTCTTTTCCATCTGTTTGATACTGAAATTCTCGCCTGCATGGGCTTTCAGTTCGTTGATGGCGGCAAGGGTCTCGTAAATCTGCTCCTGAATGATGCGCTCCTGCCGCTCAAAGGACAGCGGAATGCGCTCAAACTGCGAATGGCCGATGATGACGGCATCGTAGTCGCCGGTGGCGATGCGGGCACAGAATTTCTTGCGGTTGGCAGTCTCAAAGTCCTTGCGCCGTGCCACCAGCAACTTGGCATTGGGGTAGAGGTTCAGAAACTCCGAAGCCCACTGCTCTGTCAGGTGATTGGGCACCACAAAGAGGGATTTCTGGCACAAGCCAAGACGTTTTGCTTCCATGGCGGATGCCGCCATTTCGTAAGTTTTTCCGGCACCAACTTCGTGTGCAAGCAGCGTATTACCGCCATAAAGCACATGGGCGATGGCGTTGCGCTGGTGTTCCCGGAGGGTGATCTCCGGGTTCATGCCGACAAAGTGAATGTGGGAACCGTCGTATTCACGGGGGCGGGTAGAGTTGAACAACTCGTTGTACTGCTTCACCAGCGCAATGCGCCGTTGGGGGTCCTGCCAGACCCAGTTGGCGAAAGCATCCTTGATGACCTGCTGTTTCTGCTGTGCAAGCATGGTCTCCCTCTTGTTCAGCACACGTTTGAGCTTGCCCTCGGCATCCTCGATGGTGTCGTAGATGCGGACGTCTTTCAGGTTCAAGGTCTCCTCCAAAATCTTGTAGGCGTTGGCACGGCTGGTGCCGTAGGTCTCGGAGGAGATAATGTCACCCCGTCCCGTAGCGGTCTTGCCCTCCACACGCCACTCAGCAGTATACGGAGAATATCTCACCTTGACTGCATGGCGCAGATAGTAGGGAATCTGGAAGGTCTCGGTCATAAACTTCTGGATAATGTCTGGGTCCAGCCATGTGGCACCCAAGCGCACATCAATTTCAGATGCTTCCAACTCTCTGGGCTGCGCCTTGGTCAGCGCATCCACGTTGACGGCAAACTCCGGGTTGGTCTCGGCGGCGAACTGCGCCATCCGCAGCTTTGCCCGGACATCGCCGGACAGGTACTCGTCTGCCATCTGCCAGCCCGCTTCCGGGTCGGTGGGGTCGGCGGCAGGGTCCTTGAAGATCACGCCGGAGAGTTCAGTGGTAATGCGCCCGTAGTCACCGGGAGTGCCCAGCAGTTCTGCCATATAGGGCAAGTCCACCTTACCGTGTTCCCCGATGGACACCGCCAGTGCTTCGCTGGGGGTGTCCACACTGGTGACAGTGCGCTCCGGGCGAATCGTCCGTTTCGTGAACATCGCCGCTTTGCTCTTGAGCTGCCCCTGCTCGTCCAGATTTTCCAAAGAGCAGAGCAGATAGTAGGAGGAATCCTGCTCAAATAGCCGCCCATTTTTGCGGTCATTCAGCAGGCCATACTTTGCGGTAAAGGCATCATAGGCGGCGTTCAAACGCTCCTGTGTTGCCTTGATGTCGGCATCCGGGTAGTCGTTCAACTGCTGGTCGATCAGTTCGTTGACGATCTGCCGCAGTTCCACCATGCCGGTGACACGCCCCTTGGCGGTGTCGGACAGTTCCACCTGCGTCATCACAGAATTTTCCCGGTAGAACACCTCGCCGTCCACCACGGTGTAGCTGAAATTCTTCACATCCGGGTCAGCCGGGAGAATGTGCTTCTCATTTTCGGCATCCGCAATATCTGGTGTTTCCACCTCAACTTCGGTGTATTGCCCCTCAATATGCTGTACCGCTTCTGCAAGCTGGTCGGCAAGGTTGATGCCCTCAAGGGGCGCAACCGTCAGTTCTTCCCGTCCGTACTGGGTGCTTTCGGCGGTGAGTTTGCCTAGAATCATCTCCGGGTGCTCAACAAAGTAGCTGTTCACAGCAAAGCCATTTTCCGTTTTGCCAAGCTGTACCCAGTCCGGCTCATGGTCGATGGGGCGGTCACGCTTCTGCAGGAAGATAATATCCGAGACAACATCCGTGCCAGCATTGGCACGGAAAGCATTGTTGGGCAGACGAATGGCACCCAGCAAATCGGCACGCTCCGCCATCTGTTTGCGGGCGGTGCTGTCCTTGCTGTCCATGGTGTAGCGGCTGGTGACGAACGCCACGATGCCGCCCGGTCTGATCTGGTCGATGGCTTTCACAAAGAAATAATTGTGGATGCTAAATCCCAGCTTGTTGTACGCCTTATCGTTGACCTTGTAGTTGCCGAAGGGAACATTGCCCACCGCCAAATCGTAGAAATCACGTCGGTCGGTGGTCTCAAAGCCTGCCACGGTAATGTCTGCCTGCGGGTACAGCTTTTGGGCAATGCGCCCGGTGATGGAATCCAATTCCACGCCGTACAAGCAGCTGTCTGCCATGCTGTCCGGCAGCATTCCGAAGAAGTTGCCCACTCCCATACTCGGTTCCAGAATATTACCGGACTTAAAGCCCATCTTCTCGACCGCATCATAGATGGCACGAATCACCACCGGAGAGGTGTAGTGGGCGTTCAGAGTAGAAGCGCGAGCGGCGGCGTACTCGTCCTCGGAAAGCAGCCCTTTCAGCTCCGTATACTCTTTTGCCCAGTTGCCCTTATCCGGGTCAAAAGCATCCGCCAGACCGCCCCAGCCTACATATTGCGAAAGCACCTGCTGCTCCTCGGCGGTGGCACCACGATGCTCCTGTTCCAGCGTGCGCAGGGTCTGGATGGCTTCGATGTTTCTGGCGTACTTCTGCTTAGGACCTCCGACGCCCAAGTCATCATCTGTGATGTGGAAGTTCCCGGCAGGCTCCGGCGCAGGATGTTTCGCTTCAACTGTGGGCGATTCCGTGCTTATCGTCTGAATTACAATGTCAAACGGCAGATTGTTTTCCTTGGCGGGGTATACGGCAACTGTTTTTTCAGTACGAACTGGCCGTGTAGCATTTGGTTCGTTCTGCCGCAGACCGTCCTCGAATTGTTGCTTATTGATAACCTCGTTATCCCACGACTGTCCCTGTGCGCTGGTGTCGATGCGAACATCTGTTTCGCCCACATAGCCGATTTTCCCTTCGATGGTTCGGGTAGGAAGATCAACGATAACATTGTCACCGACCTTGTAATCGGGCAGGGGGGATTCCATCATATCCTGCTCCTCGTACAACTCCCGGACAAAAGCCAGCGGCTCTTCCCGGAAAATCGGCATCCGCATTTCTGCCAACGCCATGTCCTGCAAGGTCACGCTGTCTTTATCAAAATTTACCGTATCCACCCGGAAGGCTCGTCCCTCCATGTGGATGGTAGCGCCCAGCGGCAGATAATCCTCCCGGCGCAGGTACTTCGTCTGGTGGTGGGTGCCGTCCTCGTTCAGCCCGGCAAGGTAGACGTTCTCGCCGCACTGCCACAGCTGCTTGGCACGGTATGCCCACTGGTCTCTTGGAAAGCCGGTGACCGGGACGGTGCCCAGTTCCGTTTCCTTTTCCAGAAGTTTGCCGCCCAGAAGTTCGCAGACCTTCCGGGCATCCTCGCCGTAAAACTCAAACTGACCGCCCTGTTCAAAACCTACCAGCGCATCCGGGTGCTGTTCCTTCAGGGCGTTGTACTCTGCGGCGGCGTCCAGTGGCAGCAGCGCCGGGCGTTCCTCTGCCTTGCTGTGGTAGTGTTCCAGTTCTTCGTCCGTGACGCTGACCAGTTCGGAGAAATCCAGTGCCTCCAACTCGGTTTCGGTCAGATCTTCCAGACTTTCGTACTGCCGCTCGTCGATCAGTACCTCACCCAGATACCGCTCCACCCGGTATCCCACCAGATCTACGTTGACCTGAATGGGAATCTCCTCATCGGTGGCGTTGGTGTAGGCAATGCCGATCTTGGATAGGTCGGAGAAATCCGGCTCTGAGTCGTATTCCTCCTGACAAAATTCCCGAATCAGATTTTGGGCGCGGGTCAGGGCACTATCCGGCTCTGCGTTGACGGGCACAGGGGGCGTGTAATGCTCCTTTTCTTTGTCGGTGAGATAGCGGTCGGACTGGATCATCAGGTCGATATACCGTTCCACCTGCGTCCAACTTAACGTGAATTTCTTGTGTTCGGGGTAATGGTCAAATTCCATTCCTCTCCCGTCGTAGTTCACAAAGCCCCGGCTTCCGTCCAGAAAATCGTGGGAGTGCCCACCGATGCCGTATTCCTTAGCCAGAGCCTTGGCACGGAGAGTGCGGTCAGGCTGGCTCTGGTACAGAGTCATAATGCGCTGTTTACCGCCCATAAATCCCGAACCGTGCTTGCGCAGTTCGTTCTCAATTTCCGCTTGAGATAACGAAAAAGCGGAGGGCGTTTCGCTCTCCGCTTGGTCGATGGCTTCAATTTGCTGGGCTTCGGTAGGGATGTGGGCATCAAAGAAACTCAGCTGTAAATCAGTTCTGTCATCACCAGTTCCTCGGCCTGCGCTTTCAGGCTGTTCATGTGCTGTACCCACGCCAGCTGATTCTGCTCCTTGTCCGGGGCCGGGGTCTGTTTCAGCAACTGCGCCATGGTCTGCTGCATCCGGCTCTCTGCCGTCTGCTCCACCTCCATCAGGTGCGGGTACAGGCTCCCGTTCAGGAGCATCGTGTTGTACAGCACCGGGCGATGGTTCATCAGGTACGTCCGGCGCAGCCTGCCGTACTTGCCCAGCGGCTTCCGGGGCTGGTTCAGGGTCAGGTTCGGGAGCTGGTAGTCCCCGACGGTCGAGTAGGTCACGTTCCTGCTGTTCGTATTCATATTGGCTCCTTTCTGCATTGCGGCGGCGAATGGTTGTTTTTACGGTGCGCTCGATGTTCCGCAGCACCTCCCGGCTCATGTCGCTGACGGCTGCGCCGAGGGCGTAGACACTATCCGGGGTGGAAAACTCGTGGATGGCTCGGAAATCGTCTTTATCGAACCACCCGGCAGGCTCAAAACCGCATCGTTCCAGCAGCGTGTAGGTGACACTGATGGCGGCAGCGGACTTGAACTGCATCTCCACTCCGGCTTCATCATAATCCATCAGAAGCGAACCGTCAACGATGGCGAGAATGTCACCACTGTTGTTGTCCCAGTAATCTGCCACCAGTTTCCCGGCAACATCCGCAAGCTGCTGGCTGACACGCTCTCCGCTGATGCCGTAGGTGGCGGCGAGCATTTCTGAAACCGGCTGCACCAAATCGGGACCGAGCTGCCACACCTCCGGGTCACGGGAATTACGGCGCACCCCGGTGTCGCTTACGTCAAAAACGTAGTGCAGTCGAGGGAATCCGCTGGATTCGTCCAGCAGAGCGATGCCCTTAGAGCCACGCCTGACATAGCGGTTCATCCGGTTGCGCCAAATGTCAAATTCGGCGCAGGCGGTGGCATCGGGCCGCTGAGCGTAGATCATCAGCTGGTCCGCAAAAGGGTACTTGTATAGCCGGGATGCGGTGGTCAGGTATGCTGTCCAGCTTTCCCAGTACCGGGTCAAGCCGTTCGCCGTGCGCTGGGCAAGGGCGAGATATTCTTCGGTTTTGCTTGGCATAGCGTTCCTCCCTTCAAGTTCATGGTAAACAAAAAAGCGAGCGACCTTTTCAGATCACTCGCTATGGAATCTATGGTATTTTATTCGTATCGTGCGGAAAACTTTTCGGCCTTCTCCAGCAGATGTTCAAAGGTCTGCTTTTCTTCTGGCTCCTCGATCAGCTTTGCAAGGAGCGCACGGAACACATCGGTACTATCCTCATGCAATCCTTCTGCGATAGTGTCAATGTGTTCATGTAGTTCTTTGACGGACTCGCCTGCGGGTTTGGATTTGGCAAGCAGCTCGGTCAGATAACTGAGATAAGGATAGGTGGAATCATCGTTGATGATTTCGTTGGTTTCTTCGATGATCTTCTGGTTATCTTCGGGGGTCATATCGCCCTTTTCTTCCCATACATCACGAGAAGAAGTGCGGCCTTTTAGAAAAGTGGCAAAGAGCAGGCGGTCAAGGGGAGAGCGTTTTGTGGTGTCCATTGGCAAGCCTCACTTTCTATTTTTGTCCGTACAATAAAACTGGTTTTAGTATAGCATGAATCGAAGCATTCTATCAAGACCACTTTCTTGCGGGTTATGAAAAATTTTCGGAACATAAACGCCGTCAGGAATTGTTTTTTATTTCATGTATAACAATAGGAGTATCCTCTGGTGTTGCTGCAACTGCCATAGGAGAGAGCCATTTCAAGATAAGACGTCTGTTTTCAGAAACATTGCGTGGGCCAGTCCAATAATGATGCCAATGGCCTCTCCGCATATGTGGACGAGGTGAGGAATGGCCGCTTGCCGTCTTTATGCTTTCTCCTTTTTCTACTGACGCAGATTTCTGACGAATAGCTGCTCCAATACGAATACCCACATCCCATTTCCGAATTTCAGAATATTTATCTTTGATAGTGGCACCTCGTTTCGTTATGAATGACTGTTCGCTATTGGGAACGATCTCAGCATTTGAAGCCAGTATATAAAGAACAACTTGAAGTGCTTTAAGCAGCAGCTCTTGCAGAGCATCGGTTTCTTGTATTGCCCGGTAAGCTTGTGCCTGTGTGAATTTGTCGTTTCTGGAATTGTATAGGGCTTCCTTGGCAACATGAGCCATATTGTCAGAAATAGTATGCTCGTCTATATGAATGGGATAGCCAAAGCCAGTACCATCTTGATATAAAAAATAAAGCCGCAGTTCACGGTCACCGTTATTAACATCATATTCCAAGTTTACGAAGAAGCCATGAATTGGTTTGACTCCAAAAAACAAGTCTGGAACTTCGATGTAGAAGCAAGGATAAGGAAGCTGTAAAAAAATCTCCGAAGGAATATCCAAATCATTAGTTTGCTCAAAAAGCAACTGCGCGAAGTCTGGATCAAGTTGATATACTTCTTTGCTTAAACGCCATGTTGCAAGGGCAAATATCTTTTGAGCAGAGTTTATGATATCCTGCTGTTGGTTTACCGGAAGTAATAAGAAATTACGTCCACCACTGGCAATTGCTACCGCCGCAGACATCGGAGCATAGCACCAATCTGGCCATGTTGGCAGCCCATTCATACCATTCTCGGCATGGAAATTTGCCATAAGTTCCCATGCTTTTGGATACTGCTGGGCAGTCTTTTTTAATAACGCCATCGGGGAATATAGATTTTGAGCCATTTCCATATACCTCACATACGAATTGACGAATTTACAAATTTCCCATACTGGCAAATCGCATTGACACAAAGAGCCTCATCTTTCGATAGCGGAATATACCGAGATCCGTTTACACACCAGACTTTTGCGCCAGTGTCGTCGCAAGTAAGGTAGCCACTAGAGGTAGAATCAGGATCAATCCGGTACATAGGATTGATTACAAACCCAAGGTCATGCAAATCTCTTTCAACAAAAGAGAACTCTTTTCCATGAAGAACAAATGTGTGCTCAGCGAATAAATCACCCTGTTTTTGTTTTACATCCGTAACCGTCCAGCTTTCAAATTGCTTCTTGCAATTTTCATAGCCCGTTTCAAAGTCGGCAATTTTTGCGTTATGAGCATCTTGCGCAGCTTTTTGGGCTAAATCCTTCTCATTCTGGCGCTGACGATTTAATTTCTCGTATGATGCAGCCTCCGCTTCTGTAATAATCCATGCCTGATTATAACAGCCCAGAAAGCTTCCATCGTCAGGACGATTCGGAAGATCTTCATGAGAGATACAAGGGAGATCTGTATGACTGCCGACTCCGATAAAACCAGTTTCGGCAAACCATGCTGCATAATGCTTCTTTTCCTCCGTGGTAAGCCGACGAGCTTCGCAAATATCGATTCCATACGATGGTGCATAACACAAAGTAAGCATGAATGTCCCCCTTCAATGGTGTAATGGTTTAGTAAACAAAAAGCGGACTTAAAAACGTCACTCACGTTCGTCGCTGTACCGCCTTTGCAAGGCGCATAGCAAAATATCCGCTTATCTCCTATATTGCGCGACTCGATATTAACTATAATATACGCTTATTAAGCATTTCCTGCAAGGGAATCTCGATAGTATTCCTACTGAGTACAATTCATCTGAATGGAAAAGTAACTTTTCTAATTATATGTACGCCGCCCGCAGGCGGCAAGGATCAGTCCAGCGGAAATTCCAGTTCGGCAAACTCCGCATCGGTCAGCAGTTTCAACTTTTCGATAACGCCCTCCGACAGTTCCCGCAGAGCGGTCTCGTCCGGCATCAGGTAGCACTGCATCAGCCGCAACTCCTGCACCAGCCCCAGCCGGGTGCCGGTGTTGTAGAGCATCATCAGGGTCAATTCTTCGTGATTAAAGTTCATGTCCATCCCTCGCTTTCCGACATCCAGTTGGATTGCACTCCGGGGCATCGCACTTTTCTTTGAGATTTTGCAAAACAGAGGCGCGCTCTTGTTTTTTATCCAGAAACCCCGGCAGTTCCTTGAAGCCAATGCTATCCACATAATTCGCCGAAATTTTTCCATCCTGATTCAGCATGATCACATCACTGACCGACAGGCTGTGCCCATGGTAATCTGTCGGGCGGGCGCAATTAAATTTCTGGTACAGCTGCTCCAGCAGTTCCGCTTGCGGAACGCTGCGCTTTCCTTCCGGGAGGTTGCCCCGGTACAGAATCTCGTAATTCTCAACGGACGGAGCGATGTTCTTCTTATTCAGGTAGCGCATGGCGGCAAAGCGGAGCGCAGGGTCTGCATCCTGATGCAGCTGCATGACCAGATAACAGTCGTGGCCGCTCTGCTGGAATTGTTTCATCCGGTATGACTGGATCTCATTTCGGTCTGCAAGTTTCTGGGCGAACTCCTCTTGGCAGAGCGGGATGCAGTCCTTGTTCCGAAGGTTGTGGCTGTACAGAATCTCATCCCGCACTTCCTCAATCATCAGTTCGGGCGCATCAATTTTCCCACGCTCCAGCAGGCAGCAGTCGCCCTGATAGAGGGCATAATTCCATGCACCGTCCTCTGCCTGCACGGTGAGATAATAGTCGTATTCCAGATTCCACGCCCGGCAGTCCTGCTGCGTCAGCGGCTCCGGCTCCACAATGCCACGGCTGCGCGCCATGCGTTCTGCAAATTCACAGATGTGCTGCACGGTGGACCCGATCTTCATGTGGTAATCATCAAGATACTCGACCACCTCGGAGCGCTGGTGCCCATCCGGGTAGGTTATCTGCACAACGCCGCCGTCCGGTACACGGAACAACTCGTTGTACATCGGGTCGATAAACCGCACATCATTCTCCGGCAGGGATCGTGGGGCCAGATTCCTGCGTCTGCGAACCCCGGAGCGAAACTTCTCTAAGGTCGTAACCGCAATATTCTGAATCCTCCCCACAGGCTCGTCTGGATGCTCTGCCAGATAGTACGCACGGGCGGTCTCGATGCGCCGTTGAGTGTTGCCCAGAACTTCCCGTGGAATCTGCCCTTCCTCCACCGGGAGCGGGCTGTTCTTGTCAAAGACCTCATACCCGACCCCTGCGAGATTTTCCCGCAGATGCAGATACGTCTGCTCGTTGAGGAGGTAGACTGCCTCGTTATCCTTTATTACGGCGTCATCCTTCATCAGCACCCACCCTCAAATTCCAGAGAAAACTTGCTGCGGCCATCGGGTTCGGTGCCCAGCAGCACGGTGGCATTGTAGGTCTTGCCCTTGGCACTCTTGCAGTCCTTCAGGCGGACACGGCCATCCCGCAGCAGCTTGTCTGCCACATGAGCATCCAGCCGCTTGCCCAGACGCTTGAAGAAGGCGTTGTCTTTCCACAGAACAAAGCGGCAAGGATTGGATTCACAAAACCAGCCCTTTTCACGCTCCACAACGGAATTGCCACAGTTCGGGCAGACACCAATCACTTTATTTTTCATAAGCGCACTCGCTCCTTTCACGGCCTCGGTGGTGTTTACCAGCGAGGAGATCATATCGTTGATTTCAGTCATAAATGTTTCTGGCTCCATCTCGCCACGCTCCACGCGCAGCAGTTTTGTTTCCCAGTCAGCAGTCATGTCGGCGGACTGGATTTCTTCGGGCATTACGGTGATAAGGGCTTTGCCTTTGTCGGTGGGCAGCAGCACCTTGGTTTTCTTGGTGCCCTTGCGCTCCAGAAAGCCCTTCTGCACCAGTTTTTCAATGGTTGCGGCACGGGTTGCCGGAGTACCGATGCCCTGACGTTCCACACCCTCCGGCATACTGTCTGCACTGGCGGTTTCCATAGCGTGCAGCAGGGTATCCTCGGTGAAATGCTTCGGCGGGGATGTTTGACCCTCTTTCAGCTCGGCATTGAGGATGCCGCACTCGTTTTCCGCTGCATTGGGCAGGGCGGTGAGTTCCTGCTTCCGATTCAGGATGTCTGCCAGCACCTTGCGCTCTACCGCTTTCCAACCTTCTTCCAGAACCTCTTTGCCCTTGGCTGTAAATTCCTCCCCGGCACATTCGGTGGTCAGCAGGGTTTCAAGATACCGGAAGGGCTTGCTGACTGCCATCAGCGTCCGGGCAATGATGAGCTTCAGGACGTTCTGCTCGCCCTTGGGCAGTGCATCCAAATCGGCTTGCAGCATACTGCGGGTGGGCAGGATGGCGTGGTGGTCGGTGACTTTTTCCCGGTTGACGGTGCGCCGTGTCCGGGGCACAGCCTCGTCCACATCTGCCGGGGTAATGTCGAGAAATCTTTCCAGTTCCTCGGTCAGTTCCTCCAGCATCTCCTCGTCATCGTCGGTGATATAGCAACTATCAGTTCTGGGATAAGTGGTAAGTTTCTTCTCATACAGGCTCTGCACATAATCCAAGGTCTGCTGTGCGCTGTATCCCAGCAGGCGGTTGGCATCCCGCTGAAGGGTGGTCAGATCGTACAGCAGCGGTGGATTCTCGGACTTTTCTTTGCGGGTGATGCGCTGGATCGTTGCCACCATCTCCTTTCGGCAGGCTTCCAACAGGGATTCAGCAACGGATTTTTCGGGAATACGGCGGCTGGATGCCGTGCAGCCGCTGGTCAGTTCCAGATCTACCGTGTAGAATTTCTCCGGGGTAAAGGCCGCAATGGCAGCTTCCCGCACCACCGTCATGGCAAGCACCGGGGTCATAACACGCCCCACCGCCAGCGGTTGACCGTACAGACACGAAAAAAGCCGGGACGCATTGATGCCGACCATCCAGTCGGCACGTTCCCGGCAGAGTGCTGCATTGTACAGCGCATCGTATTCAGTTGACGGTTTGAGGTGAGCAAAGCCCTCCCGGATGGCGTTTTCCTCCATGCTGGACAGCCACAGACGAGAAAAGGGCTTTTGGCAGTCCGCTTGCTGGTACACCAAGCGGAAGATCAGTTCGCCCTCTCTACCGGAATCGCAACTGTTCACGATGCTATCCACATCCGGGCGGTGCATGAGCTTTTTCAGGATACCGAACTGTTTTTTCGTACCGGCAGACACCAGATACTGCCACTTTTGCGGCAGGATGGGCAAATCGGCGATGCTCCACTTGACGTATTTGGCATCGTAAACATTGGGCGGAGCCAGTTCCACCAGATGACCGATACACCAACTGACGAGATAGCCGTTGCCCTCAAGGTAGCCGTCCTGACGGCTGGTGGCACCGAGGACTTTAGCGTAAGCCATGGCAACGGACGGCTTTTCCGCTACGATCAATTTTGCGATAAATATCCCTCCATTCTGTTTCGGATTGCAATATGTAGGCGGCAAAACGCCGCCTTAAACTCAGATTGGTTCGGTATCTTCCTCGCCGGTGTCCTCCGGCTCGTCCTCGGTGGGAATCTCAAAATCGCCCTTGTCCTCGGTATAACCTGCATCGGGGTCGAGGGCTTCTTTTTCAGCCTGCTTTTTCTGCTTCTGCTTTGTGAAAGCATAGAAGCCGCCGCCTGCCGCCAGCGCAATCAGCACGACTACCCCCAGAAAGCCGGAAGCAATCTTTGTGACCTTGTTTTCCTTGGGCGTTTCTGTGCCGGATGCCGCCGCTTCTTCGGCGGCTTTCTTGGCTTCTTCCTCGGCTTTCAGCTTGTCCTGTTCAGCTTTTGCCGCAGCTTCTTTTTCAGCAGTGTAAGCGTCCGCATCTTCTTCCTCCATCAGAGCCAACAGGTCGGCTTCGTCCACAAGGTTCATAAAGTGGACAGTCTGCTGCCCTTTGGCATTGCGGTCAATCACCAGATAAAAGGTCGCACCCGACTTCGACACCAGCGTAATAAACTGCTGTCCGCTGCCATCGGAATAGTCGGTGTGGTAATCGTCCACCAGCGTCAGATTGCCCTCCGGGGTCAGGGCACCGGTTTCCTCATCGGTCACGGTGATAATATCCTCCTCCACGACTTCCGGCAGAACCGGCTGCTCCACGGGGGCAGCTTCGCCCTCAAAGGCAAAGGCGGGAGCCGCCATGCCAGCGCACAGTGCTGCCGATACCAGCAGCGCACCCAGTTTCTTAATCTTCATCCGTATCAACCTCCTCAAAAGTTGCACCCACGGCAGACAGCGCAGCCGGGTTCGGGGTGGTGGCAGCAGACTGCCGCAGCAGGGCGGCAAGCTGTTCCGGCGTGACCTTGGCAGTCCGCACCATCTCGTTGACCTCGGCGGAATCTTCCTCCTGAATGCGCCGCTCCAGAATCTCGATGCGGTTGTTCAGCTTGATGCGGCGTTCCTTCTCTTTTTCCAGCATCGCCCGCAGCTTATCCGATTTTTCGCTCATAAAACTCCTCCATTTCATTTTGAAAGTCGCCCAAAACCGGACAGATATTTCTGCCAGTAGGACGAGTGAATATCAGCATACTTTATAGGGTCTCCGGCACTGACCATCTTGCCGTTTCCGAGGTAGATGCCCACATGACTTTTCCCCGGCGTATCATACGTTCCTTTAAAGAAAACAAGATCACCGGGCTTTGCTTCAGCTTCGGAAATATGCTGGCTCTTATTCCACAAGCCGTTGGCGGTGGTGCGCCCAACATCATAACCAGCTTGATTGTAGACCCAACAGACATAGCCGCTGCAATCAAACCCGGTTTCCGGGGTAGAGCCGCCCCAAACGTAGGGTGTACCAACGTATTTCTTGGCTTCCGCATAGATAGCGGCGAACTCTTCATCCGTCAGGGCTTCTGCCGGAACCTGATAATCAATGCCCGGTGTGCCGGAGCCATCGGAGCCACCGGGAGGCAGACCGCCGTTGAACAGATAAGGCCGACCACCCAAGGTATCCTGAAAGATCTCGTAGCGCTTCCATTGGTCGTTGTCCAGTTCCTCCCGGATGACCACTTCCAAGCCACGATTGACCAGTTTAGTGTGGAAGATGCGGTACTCGTAGGGCACCTGTGTGGGAACCGGGATTCCTGCCGGGCTGATGACCCAGACGGTCTTATACCGTATCTGCACCTCTACCCATGTGGTCAGCTTATACTGCTTTTTGAAGGTCTCCTTCAACTTGCCCTGTACCTCCGACCGGGTGTAATCGTCATACAGAGTCGTGAGAAAAGAGGTCAACTGCCACGGGTCGTGCTCGATGGGGTCGAGATGGTACTGGTACTCGTTGTAGCCGGGGTGGTCGGTGGGAGTACGCTTGATTTTTTTGTCCAGTTCCTTTTCCAGCTTCTTGTAGTCCTGTTCTGCGCCCCGGATGTCCCGGTCCTCGGCAGAGTACATGGTCTGCCCGGACACCTGTGTGCCGCCCGAAAAGAGGATACCGCAGGAGGAAAAACCCGACATCACCATCAGGATGAGCAAAAGAAAAACGCCCACGATCACCAGAACGTGTGCGTTGCCTTTGGCAGCATTCATCAACCCCTTTACGGCGGTGCTGACGGCAGTTTTGCCTTTTTCTACGGCCTGTTCCACGCTGGACCGAGCAGCAGATGCGCCGTTGGATGCCGCTTTGCCGCCTGCGGTCTGCGCCGCCGTGCCCGAACGGGCGGCGGCATAGTAGCTTTTGTGGATTTCTTGCCGCTGTTTCCAGCGTGAAAGCCAGTT
>ERZ1026860.534-NODE-534-length-24273-cov-6.884879_pt1 | contig 24273 bp, 26 predicted proteins | sample MGYA00380160_ERZ1026860 | MGnify/ENA primary metagenome ERZ1026860 (study PRJEB33269, sample SAMEA4719796) | human gut metagenome | biome: human-associated habitat; feature: organic feature; material: feces | place: Cameroon | collected 2013-10 ... | reverse complement strand
TCGTCGGCAGCGTCAGATGTGTATAAGAGACAGATAGAGGACGGAGAAAAGCCGCGTGGCGTTGATGCCCACCAGCCAGTCGGCCTTGCTGCGGCAGAGCGCCGACGTATAGAGATCATCGTATGCGCTGCCGTCTTTGAGCGTTTCGAAGCCCTTGCGGATCGCCGTATCTTCCATAGACGAGATCCACAGGCGCTTCATGGGCTTGTCGCATTTGTTGAGTAGATAGACCGTGCGGAAGATGGACTCGCCCTCGCGCCCGGCGTCGCAGGCGTTGATGACCTCGCTCACATCTGCCCGGTGCATGAGTGTGTTAAGCAGGGCAAGCTGCTTTGCCTTATCTCTGGCAACGGAATACTGCCAGCTCTCCGGCAGAATTGGAAGATCTTCGTAGCGCCATTTGGCATACTTTTCGTCGTGGGCGGCGGCTTCGGCCAGTTCGGCCAGGTGTCCAAAGCACCAGGACACGATGTAGCCGCTGCCCATAAAATAGCCGTCCTTACGCTCACTGGCTCCAAGGACGGCAGCGATGGATTTTCCCACAGAGGGCTTCTCCGAAATTACCAGCTTATACACGTTCTGCATGGTCAGACGTCTCCTTCTTCTGTTCTTTGCGCATCCCAAAAACATCGAAATTTACATCAATGGCTACCAGAATCCGCTTTGCACTCTCCAGCACTTTCGGGCGGTTCTCGCAGGTTGCCTTGTACGTCAGATATTCGCCGTAATAATCGGGCTTAATCGGCATGTGACGGATGGTGGATTGTATCATCTCTTCCACCGTATCTGCTTCATCCATGGATGTGTAGGGATCGGAATTATCCAGCATTTCCCGGAGCGTGGAAAACGTCTTATCTTCCTCCTGACCCGCTCGGATCAGGTACTTGATATACGAAGAAAACAGCAGCGTGAGCGATTCCATTTCAAAGCGGGAAAGCTCGTCAAGAATGTAATCTTTCAGCCAGTACATTTCTTCTTTTATAAATCTGCGAACGTCGTATGGCCGCAGGGTCTTGAGCGCATCGGGCGAAAGCTCCGGCATGGAATCGTCATCCTCCGTCAGCGAGGAAATATCATAGATTTCAAACGTTTCCGGTTTCTCCGGTTTTTTCGGCTCATCCTCAAAATCGTCCAGCTCATCTAAAAATGTGGGATCGGTCGTCTGCTTCTTCGGCTTGCCGATTTTGCGAATTTGGGAAATGATATCATCCATCACGTAGAAAAAGAGGTAAAGCGCGTTAAAACCGGCAATACAGCCGATCACAATGAACAGCGTGGTCATTCTGCATCCTCCTGTTCTGCATCACTGGTGCTTTCTGGCTCATCGGGTTCCGTCTCATAGTCCGTATCGTCTTCATCCTCACCGTAGTCATAATCGTCCAGATCGACCGGCCCCTTGGCATCCGGTTTTTTCTTGCGGAACTTGAACCAATAGAGCGCACCGCCTCCGCCAAGGAGCAACAGGAGCAGGAGAACCACAGCGCCGCCGCTGGATTTCTTTTCAGGCTCTGGTTCAATTTCCGGCTCCGGTGTGGTGTCCGGTACTTTTTCCACGACCTTCTCCTTGCCGGTACACTCTGTCATGTTCGTTTTGCAGACCTCGCAGGAAGTATTGACGGCTCCGGCCTCGCACTTCGTCGTGCAGGAGCAGACCGGTGCGGCCTTATCGCCGTCAATCAGCGCCAGCAGATCGACCTCATCCACAAGATTCAGAAAATAGGTTTCGTAACGCTCTCCGTCCTTGTCCAGCGGCTTATCATAGTCGATCACCAGATAAAAGGTCTCGCCATTGCGGGTCTCGATGGTAATAAACTGCTTGTTGCTGTATTTGTCATAAAGCAGATCGCGCGTGACGGAATTGCCGTTCTGAGTAAAGCCGGTGCCGTCCTCTTTCGTAATGGGTTCCGTGGTGGGAGCCGGAGTCTCGGAAGATGCCGGAGTCTGTGCAGACGAGCCTGCATTTTTACTGCCGCCGCTGCCAGAGGACGTGCCGCTGCTGCCGCCACCGGACGAGCTGCCGGAGCTGCTGCCAGATGAATTATTCTTGCGGCAGTCGCAATCTGCGGGGCAATGCTCGTCGTGCTCATCACCGCCGGTGTCCGGTGTCGGTGTGGGGGTTGGCGTCGGCTCCGGTTCTTCTTCATAAAATGGATTGGCAAGTACAACATAGTCCGTCCAGTTTCCGGCGTTGTCCATCGCGTCGATGTAGAGATAGGCGTCGTCCGTCAGGTTATCAATGCGGACGTTCAGCTCGCCGTTGTCCAGCGTCGTGTAAAGCTCGTCATTGACAAAGATCGCAGCAATGCCGGAAAGCGCATCGCTGGCTTCCACACGCAGATTCGTACCGTTGATACCTGCACGGAGCGTGGGCGCTTCAAAGTCCATGCAGTACACGTCCAGAAACAGCTCGTGCTCGATACCCGTTGGGTCTGTGACAAAGAAATACACGGTGCCGTTATCCGGCATCGTGCGTTCCAAATATCCGTATTCATTCCATTCTTCCGTTACATCAAAGCGTTCAGCGTCGTCCTCATTACTGAACGCAGCCTCGATTTTGACCCAGCCGGTATTGTTTTTATCAATCAGGCGAACGGTGATCGTAACCGGCGCATTGTGCCAGCCAGTCGGGATTTCCGCGTCCAGCTCATAATCCGGTTCCAGCGCAGGGGCGTCCGTGGTTTCCGGTGGGATAGAGGGTTCTTCCGGCTCCGGCGTGGGTTCCGGCGTTTCCTCTGCACCGGGAGTCTCGGCAGGAGGTTCTTCTGTGGGGCCGGGTTCTAACTCCAATTCTGCCTCTGCAATTTCAAGGGTGCTGTCAGGCGCAGCATCGGGCACGTCTGTGCCTTCTTCCGCAAGCGCCATGCCGGTCATGGTGAAAAACGCCAGCACAAGGCTGAGCATGAGCGCGATGATGCGGATCGTGCGCGGAGTCTTCTTAGTTTTCTTCAGGTGCATTTTCCATATCCTCCTTCTGTGTGCTGAAAAACGGCGAACCGCCTTTCTTAATGTGCATGAGGTACTGCGCCAGCTCTTCCATCGTCATGCCTGTGGCGCGGGCAAGGCCGACAATATCCTCATTTTCCAGTTTGATGACGTCCTCGTCGATCTCACGGTTGCGGGACTGGAGCATGGCGATTTTCCCGTCATTCTTCGCTCGTTCCGCTTTGAGCTTGCTGATTTTCGGGTTCATAGTTCCTCCTTATGGTGATGGCAAACGGCCAAATTGATAGAAATGCTGCTGCCAGTAAGATGAAGTAATGTTGCTGTACTGAATGGGGTCGCCGCAGTGCAGCATGGTATTATTTCCTACATAAATGCCGACGTGGGATGCGCCGGTGGTGTCATACGTTCCCTGAAAAAAGATCAGGTCTCCGGGCTTCGCGTTTGCCGGTGAGACATAGGCGCATGTCTGCCGCAGTCCTTCCGCGCCCAGACGGCCAAAATTCCAGCCGAGGCCGCAGTTGTTGTAGACGTATGAAACGAAGCCGGAGCAATCAAAGGATGTGGACGGCGAGCTGCCGCCCCAGACATACGGAAATCCAAGATACTTTTCCGCTTCCTTGATGATGGCAGCAAACTGTTCGTCCTCCAATGCTTCCGGTGGGATCTCATACTTTGGATACTCGCTGCCGTAATACCTGCCGACATAGGACGAGCCTCCGAACAGGTCTGGCCGGTTGCCCAGCGTGCCCATGTACATGGCATAGAGGGAAAGCTGCTCCTGCGACATGATGTAGACCGGAACATGGCTGAGGTTGAAGTTTTCCAGCTTGACGGTACAGATGTAGTAGGTGTACGGTACCTCTACCTCGTATTCGTATTCCTCCGTGACCCAATCTTCCAGTTCGTAGTCATAATAGGTGTAGCTGCCGGTTCTGGTCTCCGTGCGGTATCTGGTTTCCGTCTCCACGTTCTCCGTAAGGATATACTGCTTTTCAAAGAGCATATCGAGGATACCGCCGACCTCGCTGATCGTCCATTCTCTGCCCATCAGCGCGGTGATCGCGGAAATCAGGACATAGGGATCGTGTTCGATGTCGTCCAACTCATAATGGTATTCATCATAGTCGTGCTCGGCTTCGTAGTTGTCCAGCCTCGCCTGCAATTCTGCCTCCATAGCGCAATACTGCGCCTCTGCCGCCAGCATGTCCTCGTCCTGAGATGGATAGGTGGAAGCGGCAATGGAAGAGCTTGCGCCCTGGAACATCAGGGAGCAGGAGGAAAACAGGTTGGTAAACAGCAGGAAAACCGCTGCGATCAGGCCAACGATGAGAAAGCCTTTCTTGTGCCTGGCAACAAACTCTCCGACTTTCTTTCCTGCCTCCGCGCTTTTCTCTGCTGCCTTTTTCGTAATTTCCGACGCTTTGACTGTATTCGCTGTGCCGCGCCCGGCTTTTGCGGCGGTGTACTCTCGCTTGATCGCGCGTTTTTGCTGCCAGCGGGAATACGGATTGGAAGAAAAGCCATCGTTCTGCTGTGCAAACTCCTGATTCAGCGCTTTCACATTGGCTTTGTCCGCCTTTTTCTCCGCCCGGCGCGCCTTGCGGTATGGCTTAAGCGCATGGGCGTGATGTATCTCACGCCCCACCTGATAGGTGCTCTCGGCACCTTCCGTCAGCGTATTTGCGGCGTCCACACCGGCGTTATCGCCGTCATTGCTCTGCCGCACTTCCCGGTGAACGCCATGCAGCACGGCGTCGCCGGAAACCTTCGCCGCGTGGCTGAGTTTGGAGGGCGGCTTCTTTTCCTCAAAAGAAAGGCGTGTTGTGATCTTCCCATCGGAATCCACAACACGCTGTTTTACCTCTTTCTTAGGAATCCTGACCTCGGCCTTTTCCAGCTTCTTGATTCTCTTGTCTGCTTTCTCGATGGCAGGCGCAAGCTCCGGGGAAGCACGCTCTTCCTCGGTAAATTGCAGCCTGGGTGCGCGTTTTGCCATAGAACATCACCTCGCTCTCATAAAAATGGATTCATTTATGCGATCTCGCCCAGCATGGAAAGAAACAGCGCCTTGCCCTTGGGCGTCACCAGCGTGTACACCCCCTGATGTCCATTGACGGCGATGTAGTCTTTTACGAAGAACAGACCATCATCTGCCGCCTTGGCGTAGGGCATGAGACTGCCGGAAGGAGCGCGGTAAAGGTAGCGCTTGCGGATAAGAAAAGCGGTGAACATCTTTTCCGGCACCTTCAATTCCTTTGCCGTGGCGCGGATATTGGTGCAGCTTTCCGGATGGATGAACGCATCGTAGTAATCCGCCTTTGGCTTGGCGCGGTCAAGCTCCTGCCGCAGCCGCTCATTTTTCTGCTGTTCTGCCAGCATCCGACGTGCAAACTCATAAATCAGATTGGGATTCTCCAATACCTGCTCCAACAGGGATTTTGTCATATACCCGCCGTACTTGCGGATTGCCGGAATGACCTCATGGGTGATCCAGCGCTTGAACGCCTTTGCCTCCGGCTTGCGGGAACTGAGTACCAGCGAATACAATCCAGGCTCGTTAATGATCGTCATTCGCTGTTTCCCACCAAGGGTATCAATAGTACTGATACCCTTTTCGTCATCGTCCAGACGTTCAACCGCCATGCTCGGATTCCCAATTTCCAGCGCCCTGCACACGTCAGCTGCCACAAACCACGGTTCACCGTCGATGGTAAGCATTCGGATTTTTCCAAAGGCCGCGTTTTCAAAAGTCATCAGTTTGTTGTCCATATTTCCGTTGTCCTCCTTGCTGCGGTCAGGAAGATACTTCCTGCGGCTTTGTCGTGAGCACCCGATACAGCTCCGTGTCCTTGGGGAAGCGGTCTACGAAGGGCAGGATGATATTCCCATAAAACAAAAGGCCCTCGCCTTCACCGGAGTGAGTAACATACGAAAGCTGATGCGGGGAAATATTGAGCTGTTTTGCGAGAATCTGCCGGTCGCCGCTGGCCTGATTGAGCATATAGATGTAATCCGAATTTTCGAAGATATTCTCCACTTCTCTGGAAGAGAGCAAATCCTTGACGTTTTGGGTGATCCCGGTGGGCATCCCGCCCCATTTTCTGAATCTCTTCCAAATTTCGATGGTATAGCTTGCCGTCTGTTCCTCTTTGAGAAGCAGGTGCATCTCGTCGATATAGTAGCGGGTGGATTTGTGCGCCTCGCGGTTGACCGTCACCCTGTTCCATACTTGGTCTTGGACGATCAACATGCCGATTTTCTTGAGCTGCTTGCCCAATTCCTTGATGTCATACGCCACCACACGGCTGTGAACATCTACATTGGTCTGGTGATTGAAAACATTGAGGGAGCCGGTGACGTAGATTTCCAGCGCCGTTGCAATGTACTGCGCTTCCTTTTCGTCCTGCTTGCGCAGTTCCTCATAGAGATCACCGAGGATGGGCATATTCTCCGGACGCGGGTCGTTGAGATAGTTCCGGTAGACCAGCCGCACGCATCGGTCGATGATGGTCTTCTCGACCGGCATGAGACCGTCCTTGCCGCCCACGATCAGCTCACACAAGCTGAGAATAAAGTCGGATTTCAGGCTCAACGGGTTCTCATCGTCCGAATAGTTGAGGTTCAAGTCCATGGGATTGATATAGTCCGTAGAGGTGGGCGAGATTTTAATGACCTGCCCGTGCAGGTGCTCCACCAGCGGGCCATATTCCGCTTCCGGATCGCAGATGATGATATCATCGTCCGTCACCAGAAAGACGTTTGCGATCTCACGCTTGGCGCTGAAGCTCTTGCCGGAACCGGGCGTGCCCAAAATCAGGCCATTGGGATTCTTCAGGAGTTTCCTGTCTACCATGATGAGATTATTACTCAGGGCATTGATGCCGCAGTACAGCGCCTCTTTGCCCGTCTGAAACAATTCCTGGGTGGTGAACGGCACAAAAATGGCAACGCTGGAGGTCGTAAGCCCACGCTGGATGGTGATCTCATTCAGTCCCAGCGGGAGGCTGCTCATCAGCCCTTCTTCCTGCCGGAAGTCCAATGTCGTCAACTGGCAGTTGTATTTCTGCGCAATGGAATTGGCCTGAAACACATTGTTTTTGAGCTGCTGCATGGAGCCGGCGGTATTCAGAATGATGAAAGTCAGAAGGAACATGCGCTCATTCCGGCTCTGAAGCTCCTGCAAGAGCTTTTTTGCTTCATTGCCGTAGGTGGCGAGGTCGGACGGAATGATATCCATATCGTATCCGGCGCGGATGGCCTTTTTTTGTTCTTCAATTTTCATCTTATCGAGATCGGTAATTTTGCGCTTGATGGTCTTAATGGCTTTGACCTGATCCACCGACTGAATGTGCATGGACACGATTACGGAGCTTTCCATATCCAAGAAGTCTGCCAGCATGCGGTCGTTCAGTTCCGGAGCAAGTATCTGTAAGAACGATGCGCGGCCGTATTTCTTTCCAACGGCAAAGCTGCTGCCGGTTCGGAACTCGAAAGAGCTGGGCGCGATGAAGTCCTTGACGGAGAGACCAGAAGGAGCAAGCCAGTCCCAGGAGAACCGGAACGGCTCCTGCTCGTCCATGTGAAGAACATCGTGCATCAGCTTGAGGCGGTCGTGACCGTTCAGCGGCTCCGCCTGTACACCAAGCCGCTTGAAGTTGTTGAGAATGTCAATCTCAATGCGCTCCAGCCGGGGCTTCGCAGTTTTCAGATTTTCTGCCTCCACGCCGAAGGTAATGAATTTGGTTTTGACAAGCCCATTATTGCCGCGTGCGAGCTGGGTTTGCAGCATTTTTGTGTACTCTGCGCGGAGCTGGTTGAACGCATCCTCTCTCGGCGGGATAGCGATGGTCTGCGCGTAGCTGTCCTTGTTGGCGGCGAGGTTTACGAAGGAAAGCTGGAAGTGGATGGAGCTGTCAAAATAATTAAGGAAATCGCACCATGCGTCAAAGATGGCAGTCTTGTCCTCGTTCTGGTTGAGCTGATAATTGATGTCCTGAAACTGCACCGTTTTGCTGTAATAGTTATCCGTTACCCGGCAGATACCGTCCGGGAACATCCGCTGAAAGGGAATGGAATCCTGCGCTGACTTATGCTTTTTGTCTGTACTTTTTGCTTTGGCAATCGCAGCTTCAATCTGCTTTCTGTCGGCTCGGCTTAACTTTGTTTTTTCCTGAGACAATGCGGTAAACCTCCTTATCCAGAATGTCCTGCCGCTGCAATACGGCATAAAAATTATCTGTCTCATAAGGCCGCACCTTGGGGCGGATGAAACAGACCTGAACAATATTTTTAATGATCTTCTCCAGCGGCAGGCCGTTTTTCTCGTACAAGGCGAAGAGGAAGAACGGCAGCATGACCACGATCATGCAGATCGCCGCCGCGCTGTTGTAAAGGCTTTGCCGGAGCAGGAAGAACAGCGGCACGCCCACCGCTGCGCCGCTGCCGAAGCAAACAAGCTGCCGCTTGGTCAAATTGAAGAGGACTTTGGTCTTTACGGCGTTCAAGTCCTTGGGGACGGGTACATAGGCCACTTGCAATCACCTCCGTCAGTGGCTGTTGAACAGGCTCTTGGCAAGAGAACCGGTCTTAAAAAGTGTGAAGCACAAAAGCACCGTATAGCCCATACAGCTCCAGATGGCCGTGGAGATATTCGTATCCACGATCATGTTCTGTACAAGCACGGCGTAGATGGCAACACAGATGATAATGAGGAAGCCCTGAAAGCCGAGGGCAAACAGGCTTCTGAGATAGTTCTGTCCCATCTGACCCCATTCCCGGTTCATTGCCGTCGCCATTGGGATCGGGGCGATAGAGGTCACAAGATAGATTTCTATCATGCGCCCGTACACGATGATGAAGATACAGGTGTTCAGCGCGTTCATGGTGAGCTTTACGATGGTGGCTTGCAGCCACAGGCCGAGCAGAGACCAGACCTCCATTTCATTGAGCCGTGCTTCCAAATCTGCAAGGCTGCTTGCCAGATCAAGGTTGACATTGCCGACCACAACGCCGGAAGCGTTGTTGACTACGCTCTGCGCCACATCAAACACGCCCATGACGATGTTCCATGTGTTGCTGACAATGAGCACCGCACAGGCTGTTTTGAACACCCATTTGAAGATGAACCAGGTATCGACTTCTCCGTGCATGTTGTTTTTGTCCGTAATGATCTGAATCAGTTCCATGGTCATTACGATGGCGAGGATCACACCAGCAATGGGCAGGATCACGTTGTCTGAAAGGCTGCGGATCATGTTGTAAATGCCGCCGTTCCAGCCCTGCGGCGTTGCGCCGACTTGTCCGGCAATTTCTCCGACTCTGGTGTTGACGGTATCAAAGAGGCCGGACAGCGCATCCGTGATGCCGCCAATCAGAATTTCTTTGAGCCAATCGGTGAATTTCTGCCATATTAAGTCCAATCGATTTTCCCTCCTTCCGTTGGCTCTCCGCATACCGACGAGAGCCGCATAAGATTACCGCGCCCGTTTTCGTTTTCATGTGCACCTGAAAACGAAGCAGACCGCAGAATAGCCGGGGTTCCGGCTATGTATCAGGCGGGCAATGCCGCCTGCAATCAGCTATGTGTGTTGAGTGCCCAGAATACCTGCACTTCCAGATCAAGGCGCGGAGCTTTTGCATTGCAGCAAGGCAGCGCCCCGTCTGCGGGAAGCAGATTCTCACTCGCAAGATGTTCCCGGAGGACGCTTCTGGACAGTGCGCCGAAGTTTCGGATTTGTGCGGATGAGCACAGAAAGATGAGTACCTCGCGGACGGTCTTCACATCGTTCCGGCTAAGTGGGTTGTAGCACTTGGCGGGCAGATGCAGGGCTTCCAGCCCCTGATAATATAAATGCGTCGGAGAGGTAATGCCGCAGCGTTCACGATACAATCGTTCCTCTATCTGGAGCTGCTGCCGCAAATATGCGGTTCGCGCTTCATAGCCGTCTGTAATGTAGTACAGCCATGCAGGATTTTTGTGCAGCCAGCGCAGCGCATCTCGGATGATATTCCTCGTTCGGCTCTCCGAGAGGTTATAGTGCAGGCCAATCGCCTTATAGCCGATTCCTTCGCAGAAATGGTGTCGGAGTACGATCCGTTCGCGTTCTGAGAGCGCGGATAGGGCGTATTCCAGCCCCTTGCGCTGGTCGTTCGTCAGCTCGGCATAGACGATTGTACGCTGTGTTTCTTCGTTTAGGCGCAGGGCAGAAAGCAGGTTTTCGGGGTAACGGTATCTTCTGGGCATCTGTGTATCCTCCTGAAAAAGTAGAAGTTGAACATGCAGAGCAAAGGAGCAGCCCGTCTATATGGGCTGCTCCCCTGCTTCTGAGTGGGAGCGAGGGCGGCATCAGCCGCCCATGTAGGACTGCCGGTGTTTAGCCGAAAAGCCCGGTGAGCAGCGGCACCAGCAGAAGGCCAACCAAGGCAACGCCGCCACCGGCCATGAGCTGTTTCATGCCCTGACTTTTAGCCCCCGGATTGTCATTACCATAGCCTTCCAGCAGGTTAATGACGCCCCAGATTCCGAGACCTGCGCCAAGGGCAATAACCAAGGTTTGCAGAACATCGACAGCAGAGTTAAAGAAATCCATAAATGTGTATGCCGGAATATGCGGGATATTGGGTTAGAAATGGGTTCTCACAATGCAAGCGCCGGAACGAAAACCGCTGTGCGGCTCCCGATTCCGGCGTCTCCTTTCAATGTTTGATTGTTTTTGTTCGTCCCGGCCTTGCAGTATGAGCCGGCGTCTTCTGTCTGTCATGGTGTATCAAGCCTCCTTGCCTTGACAAATCTTTATGAAAAAGCGGGTGATTCGCCCGCTGCTTCATCCGCTTCGGACACATCTACCTCAAAGACATTGTAAGCCTCGTCCTGCTTCGGCTTGAGCCGGTGAGAGAGGAACTTTTCAATATCAAATTCGTTTTTGAGATTTGCGTCCGACAGGTATTTGTAATTCTTGTGCTGCGTGATATCGAACTTGTTGGACAGGAAAGGCCGCACGCCTCGAAGCTGCAAGATGCACTTGGAGCCGTCCAGCACCGCCAGCTCATCCACGGTAGCGAGGTCTTTGCCGAGCTTCTGGTAGTTGAGGCTGTGGGAGACCTCGCGGCCGCGGCTCTCGCCAGTATTGAAGGTGTCGATGGTCTCTTTCCCCAGCGCCTGATTCAGCTCTTTCAACGTGGTCGGCTCCTTGCCGCCAAGGAAAATTGAGGTGTCACAATTTCCGATGATCGTATCGGCGTTGTCCTTATACAGCGCCTTGAGCTGAGATTGTGCCTGTAAAACGAGGCAGGCCGAGATCTCACGGCTGCGTATGGTCGCCATGAGCTTTTCCAGATTCGGAATCTGCCCGATGTTTGCCGCCTCGTCGATCAGGCAGCGCACATGCACAGGCAGGCGGCCTTTATATTGGTCGTCCGCCTTTTCGCACAGCAGGTTAAATAACTGGCTGTAAATCATGGAAATGAGGAAATTGAAGGTGCTGTCGGTATCGCTCATGATGAGGAATAGCGCCGTCTTTTTGAACCCTTCGTCTTTGGCATCCGGGTTGTCGTATATCTTGTCGCCCAGCGTATCCAGCTCCAATTCATCATACATGGTGATCTCCCGCAGTTCCGCGATATCAAAGGGAGCAAGGCGTGCGCCGCAGCTAATATTGATACTTTTAGCTGTCTTGCCGGCGGCTAATTTGTACTTTTTATATTGCCGCACCGCAAAGTGGTTGGGCTTGTCCTTTTCCAGCTCCTTGAACGCGATATCCACGGGATTTTCAAAGGTCTCATCGTCCTCACGGACTTCCATCGCATTGACCAGCTCAATGAGTGTGGCAAAGTTCTGCTCTTCTTCTGGGGCTTCGTAATGGATGTAGCCGATCAGGGCGCAATACAAAAGCGTCTCTGCCTTCACCCAGAAATCGTCGCCGGATTTGCCGTCGCCTTTGGTATTGCAGATCAGGGTGTTGACCAGCTTCAAAATGTCCTTTTCGCTGTGAATGTAGGCGAAGGGGTTATAGTGCATACTCTTGGAAAAGTTGATGGTATTGAATATCTTGATGCGGTAATTGTTCTTCTCCAGCAGCCTGCCGCACTCGACCACGATACTGCCTTTCGGGTCGGTGACGACGAACGAAACCGGATAGTCCTTTGACTGGCATTGCATAAGGTTGGGCTTGATGAAAAAGCGCGTCTTACCGCTGCCGGAGCCACCGATGACCAGCACATTTTTATTCCTCGCCGTCCGCGGGTCTTTGGGGCGATTGTTCATGGTCAGGCTCTCGGTCTGTGTGAGGATGATGTTGTTCTCGAATACCGGGTCGATATACGGTGCAATGTCTTCATGCGTGCCCCAGCGGGCACTGCCGTACTCCATGTTCTTGCGGAACTTCTTGGCGTTCTTGCCCTTGACATAGACCGCCAGCCGGAGCGCGGCGGCAATTAAGATACCGACCAGCAGATCGGCGGGGTGGAAGCTCGGAAGCAGGCTTTCAAAGGCCAGCCGGAAGCCATCCAGAATGTGCAGCGCCTTTTGGGAGAAGTCCAGCCCCGGAGCAAGCCGCGCAGCCTGCCCGCACTTGGTTCCCAGCAGAGCGAACAGAAGATATGGGAGATTGGGGATAATGGTTTTCTTGATGTTTACAGGTTTCTTCATAGATCCAGCCCCTTATCCTTGTGTTTGACCGCAGGCTTGATGATGTCCTTTGCAGCCTGAATATCATGCAGATGCTGGATGAGGGAGGGCTTCTGCCGCTTCCTTGCCGTATTGCGTGTATATTCCTCAAAGGCCGCCGTGAGGGCATCCGCGTCCCGCGCCTTGAAGAAGACCATGTACTTGGGCGGCGAAAGGGTCTTATCCTTTTTTACGGCATAGTCCACGCCGTATTTCCGCGCCACGCGGTCGAAATCCTTGATGTTTTTATCACTGATCTCAATGTTGGCAACGCCCTGATTCTGCCCGACAAGCTGCTTGACCGTCTGCTTGCCGGTGGGCTTTACGGGGCCAGCCCGTTTTTTCTCAGCGATTTTCGCTTTCTGGTGTGCCAGGAACTTTGCAACCGCCGCTTTGAGCACCCGTCCGGTGAGCTTCGTTGCGCTGATGATGAGGGTCACGGTCCTGTTTTCAACCTCTTCCTGCAATTATGAACGCCTCCTTCCGTAATGATTGCAGTTATGCACCGGCGCACGGCTTACAGTGCAATGGCCGGGATCGTTTCGTCTCCGTGACGAAGCTGCACGGTGCGCTCTTCAAAAAGCCGCCGCACCAGAGCGGCATCCCCCGAAGAGATATCCCACAATTCATCATCGAGGCAGTAGAACACGATGGCGGGGCCGGTCAGGTAGGTTTCGCCGCTGACGGTCACGACTGCTTTCTTTTCGTAGGACATGTACAGATCAAAGGTCGGCACCTGCCGCACATGCGTACAGCGAAAGCCGGTCTCGATGAGCGCGTCCAGCAGGCGCATAGATTTGGCTTTCTGGCCGGGTACAGCCAGCAGAACCGAAACATTGCTCTCATCGTATTCCTCATCGTTCGGGGTGAGCTGAAAACCAGAGACCGGCGCATAGCCGTCGCTTTTGAGCCTGACCCTGCGAGGGATTTTCCCGTGCGGGAGGATGATGTTGACGTCTCCTGTGATGTTTACCGTGAAGTTTTCCATGATGTAATCCTTTCTCAGCGCTCGTTCTGGCGCTGCCGTTTTTTCTGCCACTGATCCAGTAGCTTGATAATGACCTGTTCCATTTGCTGCGGCGTGTAATTCCTGGGGAAGTACTTTCGGAGCGTATCGCTTTTCAGCGTGACGCGATCCAACTCATCTTTCTTTTCCTCAGACATGACCTTGTACATGGCGTCCTGCGTGCATTTTCCCTCGCGGCTGAGCTTTTTCAGCCGCTGTGCCTGCGAAAGAGAGGGGGTGTTCTGTGAATACTCCATTGCGTCCAGAACGCCCCGCTGTTCCTCCGGTTTGAGATACGACAGCTCAACGGCAGGATTAAATGCGATTTCTTTTGCATCTACCTTTTTCTGGATTTCTGGAACAAGCTCCGTGAGACGAAGAAACCTATGGACTTGGCGTTCACTCTGGTGCGCGTCCTCGCTTACCTTGGCAATCGCCCATGCTGACTTCTCGCCAACTTGGCAAGAAGTCGCTTCCTTGTGTAAATCCGTCCGCTGTCCCTGATGTTTCAGCGCCTCCATTTTCATCTTGTATGCCTGTGCGCGTTCCATGGGAGAGATGTTTTCACGCTGCAAATTGGTATCCACCAACAAGATCACCGCCTCGTCATCTGTAAGATTGCGGACAATGGCCGGGATCGTATCCTTCCCGGCAAGACCGCTTGCGTGCAAGCGCCGGTGTCCGGCGACCATTTCATAGCCGCCTCCGGGATCTGGCCGGATGATGGTGGGATTGAGCACGCCGAACTGCATGATGCTGTCTACAGTCTCCTGCATGAGTGCATCGTCCACCACCTTGAACGGGTGATTCTTAAAGGGATGGATATCCGAAATGCATATTTGCTGCACCTGCTCCGGCTGGGTGCTCTGTGTGTCCTTTGCTTCTGTTTTCTTTGGCATAGCGTTCACCTCCGTAACATGTAAAAAGCCGCAGGCCATATAGCCAGCGGCGTCTAAATGCGTCCCTCTGCCATATCGTGCTGAACCAGAGCTGCATAGTAGCTGGTCATGGTGAGCGAGGCGTTATACAGCGTCGCCAGCAGATATTGACGGATGTTTTTGATCTTTGTGGTGTTCTCCTTCATGCAACTCACGACGAAGCGGATATGCTCGCTGTCCAGCTTCAAAAACCGGCTTCTGACCACCTCCGTGGGTTTGTCGTCACCGGAGATGCGCACGGTCTCTTTTGTGGTGCAGACCGTATCCACGATAAGCTCCAGAATTTCCTCAACGATCTCCTTGTCATACGGCAAGTCCAGCAGCAGAACGTCATAGCTGATATTCTCCATGATAAGCTCTCTGTACTGCGTTCTTCGCTCCGCATCGTTTCTTTTCGATTCCCGCTTTTGACCGCCTCTGAACGAAGTGAAGGGAAGAGACTCAGTATCGTTCAAATCAGTATTGTTCTTCTCAGTATTACTACCTTTTGATTTGGGAAATTCAGGAGTTTCGATTTTCAAAACTCCTGAATTTTGATTTTCACCATTCTTGAATTTTGATTCCGGCGCGGCAACAAAATTCTTGACGTAAATGAGATTGGGCTTGCCGAGTCCCTGCCGCTTGCGCTCAATAAGCCCGCATTTGTCGTCCAGCTCATTCAGCAGCTTCATGGTCTTCTGCGAAGCGCAGGAAAGTGCGTCCATAATATCCTCGACGGTATAGACGATGTACACGCGCCCCTCCTGATCCAGCCAGCCATTTTTGGCAGACAGGCTCATGCGGTCGAGGAGCAGACCGTAGAGGATTTTTGCTTCTGCCGAAATGTCTTTGAAACGCTTATCTGTGAACAGCACCTTGGGGATGCGATAGAAGGAAAACTGTTCTGCCTGATCCCCATAGTAGTAGTCCAGTGTCATATATCTTCACGCCCTTTCCAAAGGCCCATAGAGCGCAGCAACTCCTTCGTACACCAGCCAATGCAGGGAGACGCCCGCCCATACGGACAGCCGTCGCACTCGCTGACGGCGGCAGGCGGCTTCTGTGCCGAAATATAATAGCAGTCGGTTTTGCCGCGAAAGGTGCAGCCCTCGGTCTGCTTCCAGAAATAGCAGTACCGGCAGTCCTTCGGTTTGTCCTCTGTATGTCCGTTCATTGCTCTCGCCTCCATTCCTGCCCATGCCGGGCAACAAAAAAGCACACCCTCCGGCTCCGTCAGGGAGCAAGTAGGTGTGCTATGTAATACTGATTGTCCATGCCGTGTTTCTGCATCAGAGCATGAAAAAAGTGCGTCTGCCGACCCAAGCGCCACTTTGGGTAAACAGACGCACTATGTTTTTCTTGCGGTTTTTATGTGAAACGGTTCAAAAAACGCTGTATTTTCAGCACTTTTTGAGCCTTTATATTTTTAGTCCTATTATTACAGCCTCGTCCATGTATACGTCGTAGGGTTCGATATCCGTCTCCAGCCGCACAAAGCTGGCAAGCAGCTCCCGCTGGTTGCCGATGCTGTCGCTTTCTTCCTTATCGCCATCCTCCCGGGACAGCCTAACGTACAGGGCGGCGCGCCAAAGGCTGGCCGCCGCTTCTTTTGCGCCGGTTTGGTATTTGCTCTTTCTGGGCAAAATGCATTCCTCCCTTTTTTGAGGGAAGCAGGCTGCATTCGCCGGGGTCTATACAACTCCCAGCATACCACACTGCTTTTTTTCTCCGCAATGGTAAAAAGCGGAAGTCCAGGCCAAAGCCAGCCGGTTATTTGCTTGCCAAATGAAAAAGGCTCTCCTGAAGGCTTCGGGCGTCAGGCCGAAAGCGCACATGGACGACCGTGCCCTGCACCAGAAAGCAATAGGGATTACCCACGTCCTCCACAAACCGCCGCACCCTTTCCGTTACCGGAAGATCGGTTCGGATGCTGATTCGGGAAATGTCCACCGGAGAAACCTGAGAGTTCGCCATGAACGACCGCCGTCCTTTCTTTACAGAGGTAGGATAACCCAAAACAGGAATGATTAGACGTTACCATTCCATTGTAAATTCAAAACAAAAAAGCCCGTTGACCTTCTTTGTCAACAGGCTGCCACTCCATGCAAAGTCTCAATGCTTATAAGGAGATTTCTTTTTTAATGCAGTGGCCAAAACGCCAAAAAACCTATTCTCCATGCTTTTCGCTCTGCGTGTCCAAAACCACGTTGTTAAGCACATCCTCCAGGTGCTGCTGCATGCTTAAAGCAGCCGCTTCCGGCTGATGATCGCGAATGGCCTCATAAATGCGGGAATGAAAATCGTGGCTTTTTTCAACGCCATGGCTGCGTTGAAAACCAATCAGCCAGGTGGTATACATGGTTTCAATCATTTCGGAGGTACGCACAAACAGCGGGTTGCCCGTGGCTTCGGCAATCACACGGTGAAATTCCATATCATAGGTGGCAAAATCAGCCGAGCCAATGGATTGATCCGCCTTTTCGTAGGCTTCGTGCAGGCGTTCCAAATGCTGAGGCGTTGCGCGCATGGCCGCCAACCGCGCCGCCATGCTTTCCACCCCAATGCGAAACTCCGTAGCCGACGCCAAATCGCCGGCATGGGCCAGCATGCAGGGCAGAATAGAGTTGGTATATATGCCAATGTTCATATTGCGAACAACGTTGCCATAACCCTGCTGGTTTTCCACAATGCCCAGAGCAATCAGCTTGCTCATAGCGGTACGAACCGTGTTGCGGCTAACCCCCAGCGCTTCGCACAGTTGGGTTTCCGATGGTAACTTACTTCCTTCTGAATACTCGCCAGACGCCAGCATGGTTAGCAGTTGGCCGTACACCTCGTCAACCAGGTTGCTTTTCTTGATTGGCTGCAAACGACATCAAACCTCCTACTTCCAAGCAGCTTTTGACATAGTAGTCCTATATTCCCAAAAAGTCAAGTATTTCACAATCTAACGCTCATTGGCGCTTGTAGCTTACCCCGTCGATCACCAGCGTGCCGTCCTCTTCCTGGCTGAACGCGTAGGAATAGGTGCCAAAGTTCGTAACAAGCTGAAACGTTTCCCCCTTCAGCTTGTAGGGCACGGTTTGGCTTACGCTGCCGGAGGTCATGGTAACCTTGTCCTTATCAAATTCCAGTTCCTGAATGACCATTTCGCCGCTTTCCACAGGCGGGTTCACGGCTGTGTAGCGTCCGCTAAGCGACGATTGCCTGGCCGCGCACCCCGTTAGCATGAGCAGTGCCAGCAGCAAAATCAAAATCTTCTTTTTCAAAGGTTTCCGCCCCTCTCTATTGGCAAAACGCCCTGTCTATGGTATTCTACTTATGATAACATAGGAAGTGGAGGTTCACAACATGTATTTGGACTTTCTTAATGCAAAAAACGCCTATATTGCCGCATCCCGGCGCGCCTTTGCCTGCGGCCTGGCCGCTGCTTCCGGCGGAAACATCAGCGTTCGCCTGCCGGAGCCGGATCGAATGATCGTGAAGCCCTCCGGTATTACGCTTGGCGAAGCTGCTGAGGAAAATCTGATTATTACCGACCTGCACGGCAACCTGGTGGAAGGAACGATCAAGCCCACCAAAGAAACCATTCTGCATGGCGGCCTGTACCGTTTTTTGCCGGACATTGGCGGCATTGTGCATGTGCACCCCATCTACTCCATCATTTGCGCCAACACCTTTGACCAGGTGCCGCTGGTCACCAAGCAAATGAAGCAGATTATGAACGTACCCATTCCGGTGTGCAAAATCAAAAACAACACGGTGGACGATAACGGTATGGCTATGATTTATGATATGCTGGAACGCAACCCCGGCGTATGCTGCTTCCTGCTGGAGGAGCATGGCGTCGTATCCTTTGCCAAAACCGTAACCGAAGCGGAAAATAACGCCGAATTGGTGGAGGAAAACGCCAAGGTATTCTGGCACATGCATTCGTAAACGCTTTCACACAGCATGGCCCGTGAGCCCGCAAAGGGTTCACGGGCGCTTTTGCTGTACGACTCTATTTGATTGGATTCAGCCAAAAAAGTGGGAAGATAAAGAAGGGAACTGCCGGAGGGCGTTCGCCCTCCGTGCAGACATTCAGGGGTTGCCAGCGGGGCCGCGGCGCAAACACTGTCTTATCGCTTGAGCCCTCCTAACAAACCGGATAGTGGAATTAGCGGTAGTCCGCCACGTTGTCCTTGGTAACCAGGGTCATGGGGATGTACTGTTCGGGAGCCACTTTGTAGCCGTTGCAGGCCAGCAGGCAGGCGTAGATGGCGTTGGCAACCTGGCTCTTTTCTTCCTGTGCGCCGGTAATCAGGATTTCGCCAGCCTCGATAGCGTCCAGGCAGTCGTTATCCACGTCAAAGGTTACCTGAATCATTTCATCCTGGCGATCCGCGCTCTTGATGGCTTCCAGGGCGCCCATGGTCATGTCCTTGTTGACGGAGGCAACGCCGTCGATGTGGTCATAGCGCTCCAGGAAGTTTTCCATAACGGTCATGCCCTTTTCGCGGTTAAAGTCGGCGGGCTGAGAGTCCAGCAGAACGATGTCGGGATATTCGGCGAAAGCGTCCTTGTAGCCGTCCACACGCTCGGTGGAGGTGGAGTTGCCGGCGGTGCCCTCGATCAGCACCACATTGCCCTTGCCGCCCAGCGCGTCGCAGATGGCATGGCCCAGCTGGTAGCCGACGGTGTAGTTATCCACGCCGATCCAGGTGAGCACGTTGCCGCCGTAAGCCTTGGTGTTGGGGGTGGCGATGGGGATGCCGGCCTTGTTGGCGGCTTCGATGGCGGGAATGATGCCGGTGGAGTCCGCGGGGGTAATCATGATGGCGTCCACATTGTTGGTGATGGCCTGTTCCACCAGCTCAATCTGCTCGCTGACGCTGTAGGGCGTTTCAGGGCCGATGCAGGAGATGTGGATGTTGTCCACCAGCTTGGCGGCGGCCTCAGCACCGTCGATCATGCTGAGCATGAAGCTGAACTGCATGCTCTTTACGATGAACACAAACTCATAGGTCTTGGGGGCCGATTCGGCAACGCCGGCGGAAACCATGGACAGACACAGAACCAGAGCCAGCAGCAGAGAAACCAACTTTTTCATGAAAAAATCCTCCTATGTTTTGATAGAACCCGTTTTTTCAGCTTATCCAAACCAAAACGAAAGAAAGTCAGCGAACCGCCTTAAACTCGCCAACGGTAGCGCGGATCGCGTCCTCAGTGGGGATACGCTCCATGCTGGAAGCGCCCACGAAGCCGTCGATATCCGGCAGGTAGCTCAGGAAGGCCTTGAAATCCTTGGGGGTAGCCAGGGGGCCGCCATGGGCCAGGTAAATGACGTCGTCACGCTTGGCCTTGCCCGCGTCCATGATTTCACGGGTCAGCTTGGCGGATTCCTCAATGGTCAGACTCTTGGTGGTACCGATCATGCCGCCCACGGTAAGGCCCACATGGGAGATGATTACGTCCGCGCCAGCCTCGGCCATGGCGGCGGATTCCTCAGCGTTGAACACATACACGATGGTAAAGATGTCCTTGCTGCGGGCAATGCGCACCATTTCAACTTCCTTGTTGAAGCCCAGGTTGGTCAGCTCCAGCTGCTCACGGAAGCTGCCATCCACCATGCCGATGGTGGGGAAATTGTTGATGCCGCTAAAGTTTTCCGTCATGACCCGGTCCAGATGGGTGCTGATTTCACGGGTCACGTCCTGGCCAAAGCAGGAGCAGATAACGGGGATATCCTTCACAACGGGCAGCACTTCGTTAGCGCCCATGGAGAAGGCCACTTCGTTGGCGTTGCCAAAGGCCAGCCAGCCGCTCAGGCTGCCGTGACCGGCCATACGGTATTTGCCGCTGTTAAACACCATCAGCATGTCCGCGCCGCCAGCCTCGATGGCTTTGCCGGTGAGGCCGCTGCCAGCGCCAGCCACGATGATGGGTTCGCCCTTCGCGCGAATCGCGCGCAGGTAAGCAATCAGTTCAGTGCGGGAATATTTCTTGGCCATGGGAAACTCCTCCTTCAAAAAAGCTCTATTGTCAGGGACACCCTCCCCTGGGATAGCGGTTTAGCGGGCGGCCTTCATCAGGCTGTCCATCAGGGCGGCGGCGTCCTCGCCGAAGCCCTCGTCGTACAGGTGGCGGGGATCCTCGATGACCTCCACGTTGGTTCCCTGGAAGCCGGCTTTCAGCGTTTCAAAGAGCATCTCGTTGGCTTCCGGCATGTAGAACACAGCGCCTGGCTTGTCGATGGAAGAAAGACCGCCCTTGGGAATCAAAATCTTTACCGGGCCCTTGGCGTTTTTCAGCTTGCGCACGATAAACTCGCCAATCTGCCGGTTTTCTTCCACATTGGTGCGCATGGTGGTCATGGTGGGGTTATGCTTGTTCAGCACCCGGCCATGGCGGAATTTATCCGGCAAATCCGCCAGCGGCGGCAGCACCACGGTATCGGCGGCGCCCGGCACCATCACATAGGGAATGCCCGCCTGGCAGATAGCGTCCAGGCGGCCGGGACCCGCGTCATGCAGACCGCCCACCAGGTGAGCGCCGATTTCGGCAATGGTCATATCCAGCACGCCGTGAATCACGCCCCGGGCCACCAGGCTTTCCATAGCCCGTCCGCCAGCGCCGGAAGCGTGGAATACCAGCGTTTCATAGCCACGGCGTTCCAGTTCCTCCCGGGCGCGGGTAACGCCCTTGGTGGTGGTGCCATACATGGTCTGGCCAATGCGGGGCACGCTGGTATCAGCCATGCGGGCGGCATGCTCGGGATAGCGCTCGGCATACCACTTGGCGGCCATGGCGGCCTCGGCGGCAAAGCGGTCGAACACCATCTGGGTAATGCAGTTGATGCCCGCCACATCGGTGATGGAAGGGAACATGGAAATGTCGCTGTCCTCTACATACCAGCGCATATTACCGGCCGCCAGGGTGCTCATCATCAGCTTGGGCAGACCAATGGGCAGGCTGCGCATGGTCTGGGTGCAAATCTGCGTGCCGCCCGCGCCGCCGATGCCAATGACAGCGGTGCATTCGCCATTCACAAACATTTTGTTTACATACTTCTGCACCAGGTCGGAGGACACGGCCACCGCATCGCCACGGGGCATGGCGTGAATTTTATCCACGTCATATTCCGTACCGGCGCACAGATCCGCCAGAGATACATCCGGCACGGCGGTAGGGGTGCCGCCCACGCCCACATCGATGGTTACGCAGGCGGAGCCGTAGGCTTCCACACGCTTTTTAATGTAATCCGACTCCACACCCTTGGTATCGTAGGTTGCAACAAATACAACGGTAGGTTTCATGGTTTCTCATTCCTCTCGTCAGCTTTTCCGGGCCGCGTTGGCGGCGTCCCGCAGATCGTTTTCCAGCTGCATACGCTTGTTGGCCAAGATCTGGTTGATGAACACGGCGAAAATAATCAGGCAGCCGCTGATCAGGTCCTGCAGTTCGCTGGGCATTTGCAGGCTGTTCATGCCGGACTGGATGGTGTAGGTAACCAGCGCGCCGCCCAGCACGCCCCAAATGTTTCCATAGCCGCCGGACATGGCGAAGCCGCCGATGAGCGCCACGGTAATGGCGTCAAAGTTGCTGTCATGGCCCAGGCCGGGTTCGCAGGCGTTCAGGCGGGCCACATACATCAGACCGGCAAAGGCGGCCAGCACGCTGGAGGCCACATATACGCCAATCTTCACCCGGTCGGTATTGATGCCGGAAAACCTAGCTGCCGTGGGGTTTGCACCGGTAAAGTAAATCTTGCGGCCCGCGTTGGTCCTGCGCAGCACATACCAGGCAATAAGCAACAGCAGCAACGCAATGAGCACGGGGGTTTTCACCAGGAACTTGCCAATCTTGAACAGCTTGCCGGTGGCGATGAAGCGGAAGCTTTCATCCAGGGGATACAGCACTCGGTTGCGCAGGTATACCCAGCCCAGGCCGCGGCAGGCGTACATGGTAGCGAAGGTTACGATAAACGGGGGAATTTTCAGCTTGGTTACCATCAGGCCGTTCAGCAGGCCAATCACCGCGCCGGTCAGCAAAATGCCCACGATAGCGATGGCATAATGGGCCGTGCTGCCCTTGAGCAGGAAGCCGCCCCAAAACACCGTGGTAAAGGCCATCAGCGCGCCCACGCTCAGGTCGATGCCGCCGGTAAGAATGACCAGCGCCTGACCAATGCCCAGCACCACCAGAAAGCTGGCCTGGTTCAGAATGGTGCTCAGGTTGGACGGCTTCAAAAACTGGATTCCGTTGGCGGCGGTGGCGATGGTAAACACCAGGAACACCAGGGCAACGATGATGACGGTAGACATGCCGTACACCTTGGCCAGCACACGCTTTTTCATGTTGCTTTTCATTGCTTGGCGTCCTCCCTTCTTTCGGCCCGGTCGGCCTTGGCGCGTTTCAGCGCCGCAGTGCTGTTTTTACGCTCACGGGCGGCCGCGGCGTTGTTGAGCAGCATGCCGATCACCAGCACGCAGCCGATGACCACCTGCACCCAGCTGGTATCAATACCCAGCAGGCTCATGGCGCTGCGAATGGTATACAGGGTCAAAGCGCCCAGCACCGCGCCGGGAACGGAGCCCTTGCCGCCCTCCATCACGTTGCCGCCCAGCACCGCGGCCACGCAGGCCTGAAATTCCATGTTCGCGCCAATGGTGGGCTGCACGCTGTTGGAGCGAATCATCACCACAATGCCGCCCAGCGCCGCCAGCACGCCGGAAATCACAAATACGGCGATGCGCCAGCCGGTTACGTTGATGCCGGACAGACGGGCAGTTTCCTCGTTAGCGCCCAGGGCGTAAATGTTGCTGCCCAGGGTGGTTTTGCGGAACATGAGCCACACCAGCACCACTACAATGGCCGTGATAATCAGCAGGTTGGAAATCACCAGCGTTTGGGAAGCGTTCTCCCCCATCTTGATGGACAGCGCGTCCTTGCCCAGAAAGTCAATCAGCCTGGTGGCGGGGCTGGCGTCCCAGGACACGGTGCGCTTTTCGCTGATGGTATTGGCCAGGCTTTGGGCAATACCCATGGAGCCAAAGGTCGCAATGAAGGCGGGCACCTTCAGCTTCGTTACCATCAGGCCGTTGAGCATACCGAACAGCGCACCGATGAGCAGACCGACGGGCAGGGCCAGCCAGGCGCTGCCGCCCTGGCGCATGATGTAGGCCATAATCACGCCGGTCATGGATACCACACCGCCCATGGACAAATCGATGCTGCCCATCATCAGCGTGAGGGCCATGGCTACGGACAGCAATGTGAGGGTGCAGGCCTGCAGCAGCATGGTGGACAGATTGCCCACGCTGAAGAAGCGGGGGACAAAAATGGAGGCCGCAACGAACACAATCAGAAAGATATAGGTTACTCCCGGTATGCCGTTCAGCCGGGAAAGAGCTTTTTTCTTTGGGTTCATATCCTTCACCCCTTACACTTTGGAAAACGCCAGCTGCAAAATGCCGCTTTGGGTAGCGTCCTTCTGGCTCATTTCACCCACGACCTCGCCGCCGGACATGACATAGATGCGGTCGCTCATGCCCATAATTTCGGTCAGATCGCTGGAAATCATCAGGATGGCGGCGCCGCGGCCCACCAGTTCGTCCATCAGCTGATAAATGCTGCTCTTGGCGCCCACGTCGATGCCGCGGGTAGGCTCGTCAAAGATGAACACGTTGGACTGGGACAGCAGCCACTTGGCGATAACCACCTTCTGCTGGTTGCCGCCGCTTAGAAACTTGGTCAGCTTT
>ERZ1026860.533-NODE-533-length-24292-cov-34.206214_pt1 | contig 24292 bp, 19 predicted proteins | sample MGYA00380160_ERZ1026860 | MGnify/ENA primary metagenome ERZ1026860 (study PRJEB33269, sample SAMEA4719796) | human gut metagenome | biome: human-associated habitat; feature: organic feature; material: feces | place: Cameroon | collected 2013-10 ... | reverse complement strand
TTTGCATTCACCAGCCGTGCTCACCTGTGCCACGCACTTTTCCATGTGCATGACACAATAGACTGTTGCTTCACCCATTGCTTTCACCACCTTATTTGACCAATGCACGCCGTCTTTTCTACTATTGTACCTTCTTTCCCCCTGCAAAACAAGATGTAAAAAAGCTCTTGGCCTCTTTATTTAAAGATCAAGAGCTTTTCGCTCGCCGCTGAACTTCTGCTTCAAAGACCGTGTTCAGCTTAATTTTCAATCATCTACACTTTGCATTTCAGATAATTCTTCCCAGTCTTCTGGATTTCCGCATCTACGGAGATACTCATGCCCGCCATCGACTGCACACGATCCGCAAGAACAGAATTTGAAATCATGTACAGTGCAGCTTTCAATAACGTCCCTGCACTTTTTACACCGGATCATATTTCTCACTATTTTCATCATGCACGTCACCCGTAGATCCAACGGTAGACTTTCCAGTTATCATAGATCAGGCTGTTCTGCTTCAGAAGGTCATCAGCGTATTTGTTTTCGGATACCTTGCTGGGGTTGTGGTAGGTCTCTCACCGTCAATTTCGATTGCAATCTTAGATTCAGGCGATTCCAGCGCAAAGTCGATATAGCGGTGCCGACCATAGATGTCCACGCAGGGGTACTGGACCTGCAGATTTTCGGTCTTTTCCGGGCCAAAAGCCTCACAGAAGAGCTGCACAAACAGCTCCTCCGTACGGCTGTTGACACTGGTCGCTTTTGATGGTTCCATGAGGGCCTCCTAAATTCAGACATGCTCTATTCTCACAGATTATAATAGTGCTCCGCCAAAGTCCTGAATTACGAGATCACTATCACGACCGGAAATCGCCTTTCCAGTCGCTTTTTCAATCTCATTCAAAATAGCAGTTGCGCGCTTGATGAAGAAATCATCAAACCGGTCTGCGCGGATATCACTCGTATCGATCAAATGTGTCTTAAGATAGCCATCCAGTATATCTGGTTCGACTTGGCCTTTCTTTTCAATCTTGGTCAGATATTGGCTTGGTGCTACTCCGCCAATTTCACGGTTTGTAGAATATGTAATAGGTGTCTTATTCACAACAGAATTCCATTTTGCACGCGGCATACCTTTTTTCTCACAATAATCTCGTGGAAATATATGGTGAATATCTATGCTCTCTGCTTTATAAACCGTAAAGTCCATTTCACGACCGCTGATAAAATCTTTGCACTGATTCTTCAAGATCCGTGCCATAATACCTTTATAGGCGGCACTCAATCTTGATTGCAAGGATAGCAAGCGCACCGGGTTAAAATAAAACTCCTGAACCGTTTTAGGCGTTTTGCTGGCGTCATCCAACCACGCCATTACCCCCACCACATCGTACACATAGCGCGTTTCATTTGCGCTTCCATACATTTCGCCAAAGACACCGCACCAATACCATTGCTTTATTTTATCTTTTACGCTCGTTGTTTTGATGCGGTTATGATCTGCCAGCAACGTGCAAAGAACTGCAAGCGGAATCAATTGCGTCGTATATGGCAGGTCTTTACTAGAAAAGATCCGTTCTTCCTGTAATATTTTTTCCGTTTCCACAAATCCTTCCGTCAAATCATCTGCATACCGCTGGTATTCCGCCAGCGTCAGATTCAGCACATCTTTCTTTTTGCAACTCACGGTCCCGCCTTTTTTATACGAAGATAACAGAGTACAAGCCGTCAGAAAATCCGTTGCAGAGGTCACCGAAAGAATGTCGTCACTGAAATATTTTTTCTGTCTTTCTTCCCAATCCTTGCGTAGTTCAAAATTATCCATTGCAAAAATGGCAGTAACCAGCTCAAATACAGTAAGCGACACCCCACCTGTATTGACATTTTCGAAGACCTGACAAACCGCCTCCTTGGGGGTATCCTTGTCCAATGTAATCACTGGAATCGTATACTGCCCCAACGGAACAATTACTTTGGAGAGAAAGTCCATATACAATTTTGCAGCATTTGAATCGTACTGATGATATTGCATATAGTCCATCTGCCACTTGCTGTATTTGCTCGGGTCAAGAATAATATTTAGAGGAAACACGTTCTGAGCGTATTCTTGAGATGCCGATGAAAGATCCAGCTCGACCTTTCGACCAAAATCTGAAGTTATTTTCCGATCCCTAGGAACCGAAATAATCGAATCCACCCGGTCAATCGTGCTGTTAACAGCTTTGACCATATCAATATAGTAAAAGCGTTCTATTTCTTGCCCTTTGTCTGTTCTTGTTCTAACTGCTTTCTCACTAAAAAGTGAAGAATAGACAGATGTCAGTCTTTGTTGTCCATCCAGAATAAGTTCATCAGGTATCACCTTGTCTGCAGATGGTGCCCCTTCAACAACTCGTGATTTGAAGTGAATGCTCTCATTACCGTATTCCAGAAACATTGCTGCACCGACAGGATAGCCATTTGTGATACTTGCAATCAGAGCTTTTATCCTACTATCGTCCCATACCCAGCCTCTCTGAAAATCAGGAAGTTGCGTTTTTCCTGTATGGATTGTGGACATCAGGTCAGTGATTTTTCTATCATTCGTTTTCATAGAGCACGCCTTTCTTTACTCCACACCAAGCGCCTTAAACACCGCATCCTCTGCGCTGCTATAGAAGATCAAATTGAAGCTACCCACCAGTTCCGGTGGAACAGTCCCCAGATCAACGGCACTTGAAATCGGCAGCAATACTTTCTTTGCACCGCTATCGAGGCAGACCTGCAGACTGTTTGCAAGCTCATCTACCTTCAAGATTGTCCCACTGATGCTGATCTCGCCCAGAACTGCAAGAGTGCTGACCGTAGGACGACCAAGAGCAATGCTGCACAATGCAATCAAGGTGGGCAGTGCCAGCTTTCCTGTCATACCAATGCCCTGAAGATCCTGATAGTTGATGATGTAGTCCTTAGATGCCGTGCTGATGCCGCCGCTGATGCGATTTCCGTTTGCTTTCAGGAAGTTGAAAGCCGTGTTGGTGGATTCTCTGCAGTCGCGATCACTGCCAAGGCCGGTGCGCTCAAACTTTCCGCTGCCCGGCAGCATCTGGCTTTCCAAACGGAACACACCGATCATACCGCTTTTTCCACGAGAAACGGTATAGACCTGTCCCGGATTGCACATTCCATCCGGGATCAGCTTACCGCCGCCCTGTTCGGGAACTGACACAAACTTTTCTTCAAAGGTATCCAGATCAATGTAGCTGAAATTCACATCGTAGAACTCCATACCACCCAGCTTTTTCAGTTGCTCTTTCACACGACGGCGCATTTCCAGCGCAAAGACCAGGATCTCCTCTAGTTGCTCTTTGGTAAACTCACCGTCCGGGTACAGCAGCTTTACATAGCCGCCTACGATCTTACGCACTGCAATCGTATCACGCTGGTTCAGATTTCTACCAAGGCGGAAATACTTATCTAGTGCATCGCCGTACTGTTCCTTACGCAGTTCCCGGATAAACTCAGCAAGATAATCCGTGATGAAGCCGTAGTCGTTGGTGAAATGCTCCGGGCGGAATTTTGGGATCTCCCAGCCGGGAATGTAACAATGCAGGCGATCCAAAAATGCAGTGTCTGTTCCCATTTCAGGCGGGAATGGATCAAACAGACTAGAAGTTTTTAGCAGCACATCCACGCTCTGATTGATATTACCCACAAAAACCATAGAAGCTGAGGCAGCCTTTTCTTCTTTGCCACGGGCAAAAGAGCCGGATGCCATATAGTCCTTCATGATTTGGATGCCGTCTTTATCCTTAAACTTTACCCCTGCAACCTCATCAAAAGCCACGCAATCCCAAAGACCAACCAATCCAACCGATTTGCGCCCCATGTTGTAGAACAGGTTTGCAACAGTCGTCTGCCCACCAGAAATCAAAATGCTGTTGGGCGAGATTTCTTTATAAAGATGCGATTTTCCCGTGCTGCGGGGACCAAGTTCACAGAGATTGAAATTGTTCTCTACCAGTGGAATCATTCGTGTGAGCAGGAGCCATTTTTCTCGTTTCGTGAATTCATCCGGCTCCATACCGATAGAACGCAGCAAGATATCTAGCCACTCATCCTTTGTAAAAGCTTTACGGCCACGCTTTAGTTCGTCAATATCGATATGTGGCATCTGAATTGGCGTTAGTTTTCGGATGCTGATTGGAGTAAGGTCTTTCTGCTTTTTCTGGCTGGACTGCAACGGTTCACCGCCCAGATCAACAAGGCCAAAATTATTGTCGCCCTCTACCTCATAATCCAGCTGTACAATACACCAGATGCCTCCGCAGAGCAGCCGATCATATTTCTCCGGATACTCATCCGCAATTGGCACCTTATCCAATCCCAAATTAGAAAAGCTAGCGAAAAAGCAGTTCTTCTTGATATCAAGATTGACCGTGATCATATCAATAACGGTATGGCTTCCCTTTTTTCGCAGCTGTGACAGAATTTTCTGTGCCTCATCCGGACGAACAAAATTGTCCGCCAGAATCCGTTTTACATTTTGTACGCCTTTCTCAATAATGGCTTCGTCATCTGAACTGCAGTACTGGCCTAATAAAAACTCTAGCACATAAACCGGAACGTTCGCACCTTCCTTGATCTTTTTGGTCAGGTCCTTGCGAACGATCTTTCCGTCAAAGTTCTGCCGTAACTTTTCCTTGATTTCGTCTCGGCGGCAGCTGTTTTTCGCATTCAGCTCCATTTATAGTTCTCCTGCTCCCATCAATTAAAAAAATCGAACTCATCAATCGCAAATGCAATATCAATCTGGAACTGTTCCCGCTGCTGCATCTGCTGGCCCTGCTCATCCGCAATCACCAGATAATAGGTTGCTGTATTGCTGAACTTCATCGATTTGAGGTTGAAGTTGCAATGGAACGTACGATCTGCGCCGTTCTCACTGGTTTTGTCCGCAATGATCTTCTGGGTATCACTGACGGGCTTTCCGTATTCATCCGTAAACCACACCAGATAAGTAGCAGCCTCACGGTTTGCACTTACCGCATCTTTCTGGTAGAAATCCAGTGAAAAGATCATATTGCTGATCTTCCGACTGGAAGAAAGCAAACTCACTGTTACGGGGAGCGTATCATACTTCTGCTTATTGCGCCGATATTCCATAGAGCCGTTGCGCAGATAATGATATTCGATCACCGGAACCGTCATTTCCTGCAGGCTGATACCGCCATGCACAAAATTCAGCCCGCCACCATTCATCTTGATGCGAATACCTTCCCGTGGAGCAAATCCAGTGTATTCCGTTTTTCCGTCCAGGAATTTTACAGGAAGCAAATACTGCGGATCCGCCTCCTTCTGCATGATTGCATAGCGTCTGCCATATTCCACTTCCATATCATGGAAGCTGGTTTTACCCACTTTGTCATCCTCGGTCAGCGGACTGTAAGTGTACAGGAAGCCATGATCTGCCGTAATCAGAACGTTCGCCCCGCCGAAGTCATTGACGATAATGCGTACCATATTCTTCAGTTCACTGATAGCCCTATCGCATGCCGGGAACACAGAGGTGTCCGAAGTATGGCTTGCTTCGTCAATGGTATCATGGTAGATATAGACTACATCCATCCCCTTGACCAGTGCCGCACGCTCTGCACGTTTCATCCCGATGATGTTCTTATACTGCAACGCCACGCTGGCCGGATTTACACCTTTCAGGACCTTATCCCGGTTCGAGCTTGCGGTAGACTGCCCATCGGCCAGAACATTCAGTACCTCATTTTTCAGTTCAGCCGTCAACGCCTTATGTGGGAGCAGTGCCGCCATGCCAAATTTCGTGATAGACGGGAAGATGCTCTGCATACTGCCGAGTTTCACATTGCTCTGCGTTTCTCTGCGCAGTTCATCTGCCAGTGATGCCGCCACCTCGTAGCGCATAGCATCCGAGATGATCACGAACACGCGGCTGTCTGCCGGACGGATGTGCTCATTGTAGAAATCCGACTGCTGCGGAATTTCCAATACGCGGCCATGCTCTGCCATCTCATCAGCACATACATCCGACCAGTTTTTGCCGAGGCCTCCCAGAAACCAGTAGGAGTACAGCCCCTCTACCTTATCTACAACATGCTTGAACAGGTCGTCCAGTTTGATATTGGAGGTTTCCAGACTTCTCTGGAAGCTCAGATGGAACAGTCGATAATAGGTGTCCATCCTGTAATAGTCCTCCGCATATTCTTTCCAGACCTGCTTTGCGTCCGGGGTATGGAACCCTGCGGAGTGCTCTTTGAAGAACTCCTGCATGTTGGCCACTTGCAACAGACCCTCGTAGAAATTGCGGAAGTACTCGTACCAGACACAGGTGCGACGTTTTTCCACCGTCTTTGTGATCACATCCACATCAATAATATGGTCACTGATCTCCGTCATCAGCTTGCTCAGGATGATCTCGTTGATGCACGGGAAACACTCCGTTGTCGCCAGATCATCAACCGTCAGTTTTTCCAGCCTCTGCGGCAGATGTGCTTCATCTTCCACATAGCGGGCCACGTCATAAAGCTGCTGCAGATCATCACTGTGCAGCCACTCCGACACCAGCTCGTAGCAGTACGCCTGATGCGGAATGGAAAGGAACTTTTCCAACCCTGCCAGAAATTCCGGGCGCAGTGTGCGCGTAGAAGCTGTCAACAGAAGATGAATTGCCAGCTGCCCAAGATCCGGCTCTTCCTCTGCATAGCCACAGCCCTGCCGAACCATTGCCCAGAAAGCTTCTTCCGCACTATAATCCACAAAACTCTGATAGATTGAATTCTGCGCTTTATCCAACCCACCACGAAGTACGTTCAGCAAGATTTCATTGGGCTGTGCTTTTTTCATACCGCAGAGCGCCGCCATCACGGCCATGTGCAGCTGTGCCGGAGTGGCAGGTATCTTATCCTGTGCCATGATTTTGGCACGACGAGCCTGTGCACCAAAAAACTTCCGGTAGTGCTTCACCAGCTTGCGCATAGAGGGATTGTCCAAGATATCCAGTTCCTGCATCCAGTTGGAAACAGCATCCGTCCGGTAGCTTTCGCTGTATAGTTCAATATCCAACAGCCAGTCATCCTCCTGCCGCTCGTAGGAAATGGGGCAGTAGACAACATAGTTGCTCGTCAGGTCATCCACCGACAGCATTTTTTTGACCGCAAAGGTATTGCTGCCGGTCAGTGTGACCAGCTTAGCATTTTCAAGCCGGATCTCATCCAGCTTGTCCGCATACTCCTTTTCTTCATCGTGCCAGAAGATGATCCGGCGCTCATAAAATTCCGGCAGCGGTACCGCAAACCGACGGTTGAGGTCTAATACGATTTTATCTGTTTCCACGTTACATCCCATTCACAATAAATTGTTAAATTTTTAAATTAGTTTTCTGCACTCATTTAATTTTGCAGTTGCATCGTATTTAGTACATCTGATGCTTTGAAGACTTCCGTAATATCATGTAAATCTCCCACATCAAGTTCTATATGGTCGATCGAATCGTTCCCAGGTGTAAAGACAAAACGTGCTTCTTGTTGATAGGCATACCGATTTCTTTTCCAAAATGCAATATTCCACATTCCTTCTAGTAGTGATACTAGCATTCTAGCATTATCGTGCTCTGGGTCATAATATTTTACACTATCATAATGTACTTCAAATCCCTGATCAGTAGCAGCTTGTGTAACGCGATTTACAAATTCATCTGGATCAAGTATGAGTAAGGCTGTATCTCCAAAGGTCAACATTCTAGCTTTTTGCTCAGCGGTAAATCTCATACCATTCATCTGAGGATTGCTCTTAAATATGCAAAACACAAAATCATTCGATTCACTTGTTTCGAGCACAGTATCTGTGAGTTCCTTACGTTCTCCTGTTACTGGATTTTCTATCGTTGCAATTACAACTGGCAGCATCCCCTCATTTTGGTCGCCAATATCTGCATCTCCAGATGTTCTTTCAAGATTTCTATAATATCCAAGGTTCTTTGCATAGATTTTTCCACTTCTTAGAGATTCAATACGATCGGCACTTTGAAATTTTATTAGTGGAGATCCTCTGCTTGTCAAAACATTTCTGTGAGGCATAATCCAAAATCCCCTTTCTAAGTATACTGTACTATTTCAGACAATCACCCCGGTAGCCAATCTCTAAACTCCTTTAGTCCCTTATACACTTTCAACAGCTTAGAGTTTTCTTTGAGGTAATCCATTCCTTTTACTGTTAGCTCAACATTTTCAAGGAAGGAAATGATTACTTTGTTTCCGCGCCCGCCTTTGGCAAATGATGCTCCTGTTATATATCCTTCATTTTGGCAAAATTCAACAATAGAGCCGAATTCACTTTGTTCAAGCCCATAATCAGCTGCTGACGGAATATTTCCGTTATCAAGTTCCTTCATAAAACTTAACATAACTTTTAATTTTTCCTTTGAACTTATCATATATAAGACTCCTTTAAATTTTTTTCAGCACATCCTTAAAAATCTCATAGTTATGCTTCACACCATCATCCAGATCAATCTTAATCATCTGATCCGCCAGCGCGTGAACTTTTTCCTCATACTGATGCAGCTCAGTGTCCTGCGCCTGCACTTTGTTCAGTTGCTTAGTCAGCTTGACACGCTCGCTGGTGCTGGTGGCAGCGGCCACCTGTTTTTCCAAACCTTCGATGGCAGTGCGGTAACGTGCCTGCTGCTCGTGGACATAATCGGTGCGGATGCGTGCAATGGTATCCGGCTGGTAGCGGTGCAGGTAGATCAGGCACTTGAAGCCATTTTTCTTACCGCTGTCAAACAGCCAGTAGATGGGGCGCTTCTGGTAAATCTTGCAGTGGTCAGCGTAGAAATCGTTCAGGAAGTAGTTGCGGATGACCTCTTTCGGCTGACCTTTGCCACCCAGTGCGTTTGCAATAAAGCGCAGATTATCTTCCAACGAGCTGTCACCGTATACCACCCGCACAAACTCCACAAAACGGCCCATCATGTCATCTTCAAAGTATTCGTCGTCACAGATGGGAATAATACCGTCTGCATCCGGCTTGTAGATATTGTATTTGCCATCATCCCATGTACCGCCTGCGTAGGCAAGGCCATCATAGGTGGGAGAGTAGCGGCCAAACATACAGCCCACAGCGTAGGAGATAAAAGAGCGCACATCCCGGCCAAGGTCAGCCCTGCGCACGGTCACATCCTTGTCCTCCACCTCCGGGGTCAATTCATCCTGCAAGCCGTAAATATCAATAAAAATGCGGTTCAGTTCTTCCTCGTTGGCTTTCAGCTTCTCAAAGCGTTCTTCACATTCGCCAGCCCAGATGTCATAGCACTCAGCAAGGTAAATGTTTCCAATATCCATCATGTTGGGGTATTTGGTAATGGCTTTGATAAAGGGGTGGCGGGTAAAGTCCCAAGAGGTTTCAAAGGAGTCCCAGTCCTGCTTGGACAAATCTATATTTTTTTGAACGACAATCGATATTCCCTCGTCTTCCGCTAGGATTATTGGTAGCGAGGCAATATGCCCAGATTCATAATTAAGCGTTGGACTTAAGACTCTCAAATACATTAGTGCTACAGAAGAATTAAGGTATCCAATATAAAAGTCATCTTTTCGTTCTGATACAATCGCCTTAGCACCACTACCGAAAATCGAGTGACTTGCAACACGCATAGACGGTGCGCCACTAGAGATTCCAGACCAAGTGATTATATGTTTAAAGTAGCTTTCAGTGTTAAACAGTCGTCTAGACCATTGCTTTGTATTTGGGTCTTTAGGGTTATGCGTAACCCAATATTTAATTTCTTCGCCATTGTTTTTCCAATTTACTACATATTCGTTATTGCCATACCACTTGCGATACTCACCACCTTTTGTCATCGGATACCATGTAAAGTTTGATTTTTCAGTTTCTTCCATCGAGTTTGTTTGAAACGAAATTGACGACAATGTCACCTCAAACCAAAAGCGTAAAAATCTATTATTGTCGCCTGTTGTCAACCCTCCACAGACATTTTCTAAGGTTCCAAGTGCACAACCTTTTTCAAACGCAGCAATTGATTTATCTGATAGCCAATACGCCACCGGGCTGCCCGGAATCTTGGCAAAATTGTCGGTGCTCTGCTCATAGTAAAAGCCACAGTCATGGTTCGTCATAGCTTCCAGCGTTTTCTGACGCTGGACTTCCATGCCACCACGGAAGTCAACTAAGCGGAGATAGCAGCCTTTTTTGTTTACATAACGATTGCTGAATGTAAAAGTACAGACAGGTACAGTGGCCTCCTCAAATGCAGAATACTCAAATTGAATCAGTGTTTCAAGTGTCGCTTGCTGGTAGAGGTATTGACGCAGTTTCTCATAACTCTGGATAAACATCCACACATAAGGCGTAAAAAGCCCACAGTAGCCCTCCGGTTTTGCCATGCTGGAGCATTTTACAATAAAGGCAGAGAAGAAATCGCTCTTGTAGTCCGTATAATTTTGCTTGATGAACTCGTTTAGTTTGGGGTTCATGTTCGATGCACCCATATACGGCGGATTGGTGACGACCACATCGTATTTCTGCGCTAACGTCTGTGCCACCCGCACCAATGGGAGTAATTTTTTGCGAATACTCTCTCGATGGAACGAGGATTCATCCGTCACCTCGTCAAACCGGGCATAGAGGGCATCCCAGTCCTGCGGAGGGATGGTGAGGATGGAGCCATACTCCTTGGCATCATACAACTGGGTGAGGATAGTGTGCATAGCATCTTTCAGTTCCGGCTTGCCGTTGCAGAAATACTCCACATCTGGCTTTTCGATGCGGTTGCTCTCCTCAATGGCATACACATGAGGCTGCGGAACGTCCGGTTCTCCATCTTCATCTTTGCGTTTCAGAAAGCGCTTATCATAGCGGACAGCTTTCATCATCACCGCAAAATATGCCAGCTGCGCAGCGCGGTCATCAATGTCCAGACCATAGAGGTTGTTCTGCAAAATGCTGGCCACAGCATCGCGGGGCGTGTAGCCGTAGTTCTCGTAGATCTGCATCAGTACATCAAACAGATACGCCAGAATATGGCCGCTGCCGCAGCAAGGGTCGATGACCTTGATCTGTTCCGGGGTCAGGTCGGCATACTGTTTGCTGATCTCGGACAGTTGGGCCTGTACCTGCGGCTCCTGCTGGGCTTCCTCCAGATAATAGTGCCACTTGGTGTCCTCCGGGTCACGGTTCCCGGCAGTATAAGCTGCTTGCTCCTCCGGTGTGGGTAGCAGCTGTGCTTTTGCGTCCGGGTGACCCTCCACCCACAGGCGTCCAAGGCTGTTTTCCACCATGTACCGCACGATCCAGTCTGGGGTAAACAGCTGGGTCGCCGCCGGGATGTTGTCCTTGCTGATCTTGACGTTTTTCTTGAGGGCAGCAAACACCTCGTCCTTTTTCTCGCTGTTGTAGTACTGATACAGCCAGCCAATGATCTGGACGGCATCCTGCCAGTTGTCCTCCGGGATCTGGGAGATCATCTGCTCAATGACGCTGCCCTCCCGGAGCAGGTTGTCCGGCAGAAGCAGCTCAGTGTAGTCCGCAATGGTCTGGAACATTCCGGGAAGAATGCTGTTCAGCGCGTTGCATTGCACGATGAGCAGGTATTTGTACAGTTCTTCGGTCTGCTCGGTCTCTTTCAGGGCGTAGACTTTGTCCTTATCCAGCTTATCCAATTCCAGATGTAGGGCTTCGGCTAGAATCTGGGGCTTGAACGCATTGTTTGCATCCGTAAACACACGCACATGGCTGGGCAGATAGCCGTTGACCTCCATGAACCGCAGTGCCGAGAAGCGGTTGAACCATGTATACGCCACCTCTTCCATGACCTGCTGATAGCCCTTTTCATTGATCTGTGCGATCAGCGCCCTGCGCTGCTGCATCTCTTCTGCGGACAGCACCCTGCCGTTGACGCTATCAGCACCGGCGTCCACCATTTCCGTTTCCGTAATGCCGTACTGCTGGGCTTTCTGCGCCACGCGGGAGATCAGCTCTTTCCGCGCCCAGACCGCATATTTCTTGATGGCGTTTTTATCCATGATGGTTCTCCTCTAACATTTCAAGCGTTTTAACAGTGTTATGCAATTTATCAACGCTGTTTTTGAATTCGTCAAGTTCTGAAATATATACAAGAAATGCGCTATAATCCTCAAAATCGATAGTGGTACTTTCTGAATATTTCCTATGGTATTTGTTATGTGCTGTATACTCGTATTCGATCTTTAGCGACTTTTGCTTAAAATTGTTGATGATACTTGCAACACCGATATCTAATCCTAGGACCCATTTTTGTTTCGGGAAAATAGTGATATTTAAATTTTCCTTTTGGGCAATTCGCCGTTGTGCACTATCCGGGAGTTGACAAACAAAGTCGTGCTGCAGCCTCATTTTTCTCAGTTCAAGAGGAACAGCTCCAACATTCTGAATAACAATGCACGCTAACGACCCTCGTACAAGCTCAAAGGATACTTGCATATACGGTCTGTTCTTTTCAGCACGTTCTTTGAATAGTAGAATAATTGTAATCCACGAAGCAACAAGTGCCAATACAGAAATCCACCTATCCCAAGGGAATGCAGTAGACTGCTTTTCAATTGCAACGACGAGTCTTTCAAAAAGTTCTTCATTCATAAGCGTTTATTCTTTCGTCAAATCTTCGTAACACTGTACTGTTTGGAAGCATTATACGACAATTAACACTCTCCGCACATTTTTAATTAGGCGTTATTCAAAATAGTTCTTCAAGCTGCCCGGATTTCCGTTCACTGTCCCAGACGTCCAGCTTTTTTGCATAATCCAAAAGTCGATCGTACGTTATGATTTCATACCTACTTTCATACCGATGTTCATTTTTCAGCTGAGTTAACGAAGATCTTCGTCCTATAACAATCCTGTATTGAAAATCAATTACGGTTCGTGGATCTCGAATTTCAGTTTTCGCGTAGGTATGACGATCTACATTGCTACAATACGCTGGAATATCACCAACAATTTCAGCAAGTTCTTCACGAACAATTGCTTCATTTCTCTTGATATATATTTTCCAGTCTTCAATCTGTCGAATTGCTTCTCTTAACCCGGAAGATGCTTCCGTTTTTTGAGTATATATTTTATCAAGTGGACTTTGCAGTTCAATCAAATCACACTGCCAATAGCCAGAGCATGCGCTCAAGATAACAAAATCTGCACGGTATGAATTTCCAATATAAAATTCAGAATCAACTATTATTTTGTTATGTTGAAGTTTCCCGATACCGTACAATAATTTCCAGTTCCTTTTCAAATATGTATCTATGTCGTGTTCATTTTTTGCTTTAGCCAATGCTGCCTTGAAATTTTCATATCGCCCCATTATAACACCCTTAGTTCAACTTGATTTCATCACAGCCGTCTAACAAATTCCGCAACTGCTCCCGGATCTTCTCCACATAAGCATCGATATCCGCATCATCCCGCAGGGTCTTGGCAGGGAAAAGAATCTGGCGGCTGTAAGATTTCACCTTTTTCTGCTTTGGTGCCGGATTGATAACATCCTTCTTTTCTGCAACCTGCTTTGGTGCTGGAGGCATCAGTGCAATCTCAATGCTGCTGACGGTCTCATCCTTGTACTGGCTCAGCGGGATAATCATACCATCCAGCAGCGCAAGGCTCTTGCAGCTTGCAATTTTTGCCTTATAGCCATCAAAGAAAGCATCCGACTTGCGGACGATGTCCAATGCTTTGGGATCTCCGTTTGCTGCGGTATGGGTCGCTTCCATGCACTGACGCACTGTTTCCAGAATCTCAGAGCGTTTTTCATCCAGCATCTGGTCATGGGCTGTACGCACCGTTTGCATCAACCCATTCAGCTCCGGAATGCGCTTGTAGTTGAACTTCTGCCCAAAAGATGGCACTATGATGATAAGCCGAATCTTGTTCAGGGCATCGTATGCCGCCGCATCCTGCGCAATGCGGTCCAGATCCGCCTGCATCTCGTGTTCCAGCCGTGCAGCATCATCAAAGGTGCCGACCTGACTCTTGAAGAAGGTCTCTACATTGCCCATGGCATCCTTCTGATCAAAGAGGTCGTCCTCTTTCTTGAGTAGGTAGTCGATCAGCGCGATGTTGTCCTTCTTCTGGTTCAGCACTTCCTGCGTTACAGTAATGGCGTTGCGCACCATTGTTTGATCCGGATACTTGTGGGCATCATCATAACGCTTGTTCAGTTCATTATAATGCTGCAACTGGTTTCCGAACTCATCGGCAATAAATTTAACCAAACCATCTTCGTCCGCAGGAACATCCATGACATCGAAATAATCCCGCAGAAGGTCCCGCACAGCCTTCATTTTGGTTGCCGATACCACCACACGCTTGCTAATGGATGTTTTACCCACCTCACTCTTTTTGCGGAGCATGTCAGGTAATTTGGCGTTGTCCGGTTGGATGGTAGTGCCTGCATATTTGATGGTTACCTTCTGCTTCACGATCAAACGCGCCACCACATAAGCAACGTCGATTTCCTTCCAGCCATAGGGTATACTGCTGAACTTGCTCTGTACATCCGCCATCGAGGTAGGCAAGTGCTTCATCGCCTGCATTTCAAGGTATTCTTCCACAGCAGCTTCCGCGTCTCGGTTCGGATCTGCCTCCGGCAGAATATAGTCCGCACCGGACAGCACTGCCAGAATGTCAGCATCGGTATCTGCGTTTTTCCCAATCAGGTCCAACTTGCTGTAAACATGCGAGACCAGATACTCCATCGTCTGGTCAATTTTGGCCTTAGCATTGCCGCTCTTAATGTCCAGATGTTCACCATCGGCGTAAAATTGTGCGTTTTCAATAGCCTCTACCAGAGCTTTGCTGGCTTCAGCTTCATACTTGGTTGCTTCCTCCTGTTGGCCGCGGATAATATCCTGAGCACTCTTGGGCATCTGGCTGACATTCCGCTGTTTGACATATTTGCGGATCTTCATGGATGCTTCCAGCGATTCATAATACGGCGTATCGCCCAAAACTACAATCGCCTCGCTGCCTTTGGAGCTGTTCATCAGGCGAAATTCCGTTTTTTCCGTTGCATCCGAAGCTGCCGTCAAAAAGCGCAGGCACATGCCGCCTGTGGCGATGCCATACATGGTGTTATCCACCATTTGGTCAAACGGGAAGTCGCACTTGCCATAGCGGAACTTTTTTGCATCATAGATCATACCAAAAATAATCTTTGCAATGTCCCCAACAATAGCGCCCGTATCCACCTGTGTAAGGTTGATTTCTTTTTGGATGTCCTGTTCTTCATCCGTCAGGAAGTTGTAGGTGTCACCAGTACGGCCGATGTAGTTCTGTCCAATCAGTCGATCCAAACTGCCACGCAGCTTTTCGCGCATCGCGACCTTTTCCAGACGGATGTCGTCTGCCATCAAAATCACAAGGTTGTCCAAGTTGGCCGGAATGTCCTCGTTGACATACCGAATCAGATAAAGAAGCTTCAGAACATCCACATCCATCGGCTCCAGACCATCGTGATTTTCTACAGCTTTGCTGCAGCGATCAATCACATTGCGAATGGAACCATCCAGAAAAGAATGTACAGTATCATAGAAGCGGAACAGCGGCACCAACGCAAACTCGTTCTGCTTTTCCACTTTTTGTGCTGCTTCCTGAAATCCGCTCAGCATGGAACGCTCGCCGCCAGAGAAGTGTTTACCTGCATTGCCGTGTTTGCGGATCTCCACAAAAATTTTCTGCATGATGAGAAACTGGTATGGAACGAACGGAAAGTCCTCTGCAAATTGTGCCGGACCAGAGAAGCCTTTGATGTCCGGCATTGCATTGGTAAAGCTGAACAAGTTGCGCATCCCTGAGCTTTCTTTCTCATAGACCGCATCCAGTGTTTTTTCTGCTTCCGGAGTCTTTTTCAGAATACGCTTCTGAATTACTTCGTCTACGGAAGAAGAAGAAAGGCTCAGACGAGTTTTGAAACGAGCCTGAATTCGAGAAAATTCATCTGCTCGTACTTTGATAATCTCATCAATAGCTTCCTGTCCAGTGCAGACCACCCAGACTTTTCCTCTGCATTCGCTGCCGATTTTTTCCACCAAAGACTGCAGATTCAGCAGCATATCCGTGTCCGTGCCAACATACTGCCCCGCCTCGTCCACCATAAACAGAAGGCGGAAGTTTGCAGGTTTTGTGCTGACGTATGCATTGATGTCTTCTACAAGCTGTGAAACAGAGAGTTCTGTTGCACTCTTATCGTTAAACCAATTGTTTGCATCCTCTTCACTGATATCCAATGCTTCCGCCAGTGCAGGCTTAATGAATTTTCCATTAAATGCAAATGCTTTCCGCACTTCAGTCCAAGGTTTGCCCTTCTTTTCTTCAATCAGACGGCAAAATTCATCCATTTTGCCCTGCTGCGCAATGTACTGCTCCAGCATAGCAACTTTGAGATTGCTTCCAAAGAATCCCAGATGATTATAGAACACCTTAGCAAAAACACGTAAAACGGCTGTTTTGTCCTTATTGATAGAGCCTTCATAATCGATATTAAACAGAATCGTCTCGGTTTCACCTTTGGTTGCACGATCCACCTGCATAAAGGTACCGGGGTCGTCCTCAAATTTCTTGCGGAAGCGCTCCACCGTACGAATGCCATTAACCTCTTTGTTTTCCAACAAGTATGACAACATTTTCAAGAAGTGAGATTTACCGCTGCCAAAAAAACCGGAGATCCAGACTCCTGTATCTGCCGTTGGTTCGTCAAATACTTCTGCATAGGTGTTGAAAAAGTCTGCAAAATGCCGCTTCAGCTCTCGTGTAATAACGTACTCGTTCAGTTCCTGTTCCAGGACCTTGTTCTCGTCCTCGTCAACCTTGACAACACCGTTAATTTTACGGTTGATGTCTTCTACAAACATATTCTGTATAACCAAAGCTCTGTTTCCCCCTTCACACAACGTTAAATGCACGATAGTAATTGTTCGGTTTCAGACAGTTGAACAGCCGCAGCTGCTGGTCGTTAAATGTTCCCGGGTAAAACACAAGCACTGGCCTCTCTGCAAACAATGATGCCTCCAGTAACGTATGAATACGCATAAATGGAAACGCTTCTCCAACGCCAGTCAAAACCAGTACTTCTCCCAGCTGGAACGGCTCGCTCTGAATTTTCTGTACAATTTCATCGACTCCAATTGTCGATTGAAGCTGTTCCAACAGATAATCATGGCCGTCCTCTTCTTCCATATCGGGGATTGCATCTAAAATATCCATGTCTTCACAAATCCCTAGGAAGATTTGATATAAATTACAGATCCGCAACTGACAGCCCAGGGTCAGATCTGTAGATAGCTGTTCAATGAAATGTCGAACCGCCATTTCATCTCTCGGTTCATAGCAGAAGATACGAATATTCACTTCATTGCTAAGACCTTTTCCTTCTAGGAAATCTTGACTCTGAATCATCTGCCGAACGTTATCAAGGCGTTTTTGTATGTCACCCATTAAATTTTCCTCACTCAAAACGGTTAAATGCGGACAATACCGCCTGATCTCCATTCGTACGAATCACATTTTCCAATTCCGGATAAAGCCAAACCGGGTTCAAATGGCCTGCTTTTATACTATCCAGATAATCATTTTCTCTTAAAATTCGATTTAGAACCGATTTCAGCTTTTTGACTGTAGATTCGCTCCAATCTGCGATAGCATCATTTTGCTCTTGTAATCTTATGAAGAAACTTGTCATGTCAAGTTTTCCATAGCTGAAATCTTGGTTTCGATATTTTTCTCCAATAACTGTTACCATAAAATCCCAGACAAGTCTATTATCCTTCATAATCGCGTAAAGACAAATTTGTTTTGCCTCTTCCACGGAATGCTCTGCAATATTCCGAAGCAGTTGTTCACTATTCAAAAGATTTAGCCGCCGATAACACGCCCGAACCATACCAGCTGTCATGCGTTCAGTTGGATACTGGAAGAGATTATTGGCGGCAATTATTTGTATCATTGATGCAAGATCCTCTCCTTGCACCATTTGCTTCGCTACAATTCGCATTTCGTGGAATAAAAACTGTTCTCTTGTCAGAGAAGCTTTATATCCACTTTCTTGTGCTCTGTTTGTATTCTGCATTGCTTATGCAACTCCCATTTATAACTTTTGATACGCCCAATAGCGACCATCTCTCACTCTCTCTAGTTTACCTTCTTTTACAAAAGAAACTAGAATTCGATTTGCCGTTGCTGAAGAGACTTCCAGCAACTGTTGCACATCACTATTATGAATAATCTTCTCTTTTTTCAAGTATTTTTCAAGAATATGCCATCGATTTTCTTTTCCACTTGTAGGCATCATGCTCTTTTCGAAGTTTTCTGGGATTACACTCAAAAGTGCTTCTTCAATCACACTTAGCATAAATTCAATAAATGCAGTTCCTTCACCTTGGGCATTGGATGTATTGATAGCCTCATAATACTCCTGCTGATGATCATGAACAATAGACTCCACCGGAAGCCATGCAAACAGCGGATTCCATCTGGAGAGCAGTAGCGTATGCCAAAGCCTTCCGATTCTTCCATTTCCATCTGCAAACGGATGGATTACTTCAAATTCATAGTGAAACACGCAACTTTTGATCAGCATCGGAAGCGGGCTGTCCTCTGTCCATTTGAGCAGTTCTTCCACCAGAGAAGGCACATACTGCGGTAGTGTTCCAAAATGAAGTACATTTCCATGACTGTCAACCACACCTACTGGCTTTGAGCGAAACACACCATCTTCTTGAACCAGCCCTTGCATCATCACATGATGAGCCAACAGTAAGTCTTCCACTGAGTATGGATTCAATTCATTCAAATGGTCGTAAATTTCATACGCATTCTTCACCTCCGCAATGTCTTTTGGCGGTGCAAGGACACGTTTTCCTGATAGTACAGCCGTTACCTGCTCTAAGGATAGTGTATTTTGTTCAATTGCAAGAGAGGAATAAATTGTTTTAATCCGATTCTGCCTGCGCAGAACAGGGTCAGATGAAAGATGTTGTGTTGAGCTCACTTTTCCAACAAGTTCACAAATCTCCATTACATCTGTGAGAATTTTTTCTGTAATTGTAAATGGCGGTTTTTTATTCTGCATCTGTTTTTCCTCCCCTCCATTCTAATTAATTATATCATTTCATCGCTCATTCATCAATCACACTTTGCACAAGTGATTGATGAATTTTTCAGCGATTATGCCACTTTTCCAAATCTCTTTTAGCTACCTTCATGCCGGTCTGGCATTTTTATCTTTAGCTTTCTCAAATTTCAAATTTTCACCCAGATATAATAATCATGATCCAAAGCCTCTGAGTCGAAAGACTCAGGGGCTTTTTCATGTCTGGAGGTGAGCACTTTGTTATTCCGCACCATCACTATCATTATTACCATCGTATTTTAAAGCGCAGCTGCGCAGAAAGGAGAAAGTCTTATGAACTTTTGGTCCGAAATCGTCAAAGAAGTTGGCACCGTCTTGGTGGAAGTCCTCGTCCGCATCGCTGAAGAAATGGAAAACAACAATTGAGCAAAATACACTGAAAAGGAGATTTTACTATGCCCGCAAATGTTGAAACGATGTTCTCTGTCCGTGAGACCCCTTGGCATGGCCTTGGCCGTATTATTATGGATGCACCTGCAAGCCATGAAGCCTTGGAACTGGCCGGTTTGGATTGGCAGGTGGAAAGCCGTAATATCTATTCCGGCACGGGTGCTATGATCCCCGGCTATCGCGCAAATGTCCGCAGCACTGATGATGCTGTTCTGGGCGTGGTATCCGACCGCTACCGCATTGTGCAGAACGAAGAAGCATTTCAGTTCACCGATGACCTGCTGGGTGAGGGCGTTACTTACGAAACTGCCGGTTCTTTGCAGGGCGGCAAGAAGGTCTGGATGCTGGCAAGGCTTCCAAAGAAATATCTTATCGCTGGAGATCAAGTAGTACCATATCTTGTGATCTTCAACAGTCATGACGGCAGTTCTGGTGTAAAAGTGGCCATGACTCCGATCCGTGTAGTCTGCCAGAACACACTGAACCTCGCGCTGAATACTGCAAAGCGCAGCTGGACTGCACGCCACACCGAAAATGTTCTGCTCCGCGTGCAGGATGCCCGTGAGACTCTGCAGCTGGCCAGCAACTATATGGTTGAACTCGGCAACCGTGGCGATGAGCTGGCTCGCATCGATTTATCCGATCACAAGGTGCAGGAATTCATCAATGAGTTTTTCCCGATTTCTGAGGACCTGTCCGATTGCCAGCGGAAGAATAACCTGCGCTTGCAGGAAGATCTGAAGGCTCGCTATTATAACGCACCGGATCTGGAATGGGTCGGCAAGAACGGGTGGCGCTTTATCAACGCAGTCTCCGACTTTGCTACCCATGCCGATCCTCTCCGCAAGACTAAAAACTACAAGGAAAATCTGTTCCTGCATACTGCAGAAGGCAACCCGATGATCGACAAAGCCTACAAGATGGTGCTTGCTGCAGCATAAAGGAGCAACACATGAATGATGTAAACAACCGCATTTTCAGGGAATTCACGGAATTCTTTGACAACGTTGAGAAGAGTGCTTCTGAAATCAGCGTTACCATGGCTTATGAGATCACGATGAAAAGTACCATCAGCACCGCCATTATTGTTTTGGAATCCGAGGGCAGACTGGAGGAGCGCTACTGGAACCACCTCAGAGTGCAAAATAATATTCTGGATTTTCTTTATGACCTGTGGGTTGGCTCTTGCCATTCATTGGCCAGTGACTTTTCCACGATTATGAAAGACTTGGTGGAATACGACTTCATCATTACCGAATCAATTATGAGAGAAAGGATGCAAAGTGCATGAAAAGATTGATTTCAACTTTGAACCTGTCCAAAGAAGATTGGCTCCGTTACCGCAAATGCGGCATTACCGGCACGGATGCCGGGGCTATCCTTGGCCTGAATCCCTATCGCTCCGCATTTCAGGTGTACCACGACAAAATCAGCGATACCATTGAAAATATCGACAACGAAGCCATGCGGCAGGGTCGTGACTTGGAGGATTATGTGGCGCAGCGGTTCACCGAGGCCATCGGGCTGAAGGTGCGCAGAGCGAACGCTATCTATCAAAGCGAAGAACATCCGCTGCTTCTGGCAGACTTTGACCGCCTGATCGTTGGGCAAAAAGCTGGATTAGAGTGCAAAACGGTCTCGCCGTTTTCTGCGGATAAGTGGGCAGATGGCAAAATCCCTGCACATTACATGGCACAGGTCAATCACTATCTGGCTGTCAGCGGTTTCGACTGCTGGTACATTGCTGCTCTGATTTTTGGAAAAGAGCTGGTAATTCATAAAATCATCAGTGATAAGGTTGTTTTGGACAACCTCATTGCCAAGGAAGAGCACTTCTGGAAATACAACGTGATGCCCGAAATTCCGCCTGTACCTACCGGAAGCGAGGGGGATACACAGCAGATCAATCAGCTGTACTCTGCAGATGATCGAAACAAAACTGCCGATCTGAATCCCATCCGCGACCTGTTGGATAAGCGGCAGGAGCTTTCTGATCAGATCGAGCAGATGGAACAGGAAAAGACGGCTATCGAGCAACAGGTCAAGCTGCAAATGCAGGATGCTGCCTATGGCACAGCACCGGGCTATAAGGTGTCGTGGGTATCCTCCGAAAGTAAACGGGTAGACTCCCAGCGTTTGAAGAAAGAACAGCCCGATATTTTCAATCGGTACAGCAAGAATGTAAGCAGCCGCAGGTTTACCATTATCCATGCAGCATAATTTTTGTACGCCTATAGGCACACAAAATTTGTGCTTCAGCTATTTTTGTTTAATAGAAAAGCACAATACTATTTACACAGCAATAATTGTATGCTAAGATAAGAATATGAGGTGATGCACGATGGTTCTGCGCAAAAGTTATTTGGATAAGATCATTCCTTTTATCGATCAGGATCTGATCAAAGTTCTGGTTGGAATCCGGCGCTGTGGAAAAACAGTCCTTCTCGGTCAGATCAAGGACGTGCTCCTCCAGCGCAACATTCCCGCACAGAACATTATTCAGGCCAATTTTGAGTCCATGCGCTTCCGCAACACCCGTACTGCAGAAACGCTTTACGACTACATCGCAGAAAAAGCGGAAGGCTGCACCGGCAAAATCTATATTCTTCTGGATGAGATTCAGGAGGTGGAGCGCTGGCAGATTGCAATCAATTCTCTTCGTGTCGATTTCGATTGTGATATTTACCTGACCGGCTCCAATTCCAAGCTGCTTTCCGGCGAACTGGCAACCTATCTTTCCGGACGATACATCCAGATTCAGGTTTTCCCCTTTTCGCTGGCCGAAGCAAAACAGCAATGCATTGAAAACGGAACCTATACTTCGGATGAAAAGCTCTTCGCAGACTATTTGAAGTACGGCGGTTTTCCGCAGCGTTTCTTCCTCCCTGACGATCATTCAATCACCACCTATCTGGACGATCTTTACGAGGCTATCGTTGTCCGTGACATCATGCTGCGCCACAATATTCGCGAACAGACCGCATTACGTAATGTCCTTGCATTCCTGCTGGACAATATCGGCAATCCGTTTTCTGCCCGTAATATCAGTGGACGCATGGTTTCGGAAGGAATCAAGACAACCACTGCTACCGTACTGAACTACGTTGATTATTTCAAGGAAGCCTTTATCCTTCTGAATGCAAGCCGCTATGATATCAAAGGAAAAGCGCTCCTGTCCAGCACAGAAAAGTACTATGCAGTCGATCTTGGCCTGCGGAACGTTATCAAGAAAAGCGAAAAGCTTGACAGCAACAAGCTGTATGAGAACATCGTATATCTGGAAATGCGGAGCCGTGGCTATGAAGTTCAGGTCGGCAAGCTGGACGACACCGAAATTGATTTTATCTGCTACCGTGGAGATGAAAAGCTCTATATTCAGGTTGCTTACCTGATCACTCCCGCCGATGAAGAACGGGAGTTCGGTAATCTTGAGCGGCTGCACGACAACTATCCTAAGTATGTTATCAGTGGTGATTTGGTGAATTTAAGCCGAAACGGAATCATTCATCGAAACATCATTGATTTTCTGCTCAATCCGTAATTTTCACATCATGGGGCACAACAGTTGACGCTGTTGTGCCCTTTTTTCTTTATCAGAATTGGAGGCATTCTTATGGAAAATCCATTCGTAAAATTATTTGCTATCGACTTCAAAGATCATCTGGAAGTCAAAAAGTCCGGCAACACGGAACTGAAATATGTAAGCTGGGCGTATGCTTGGGCAGAGGTGAAGAAGCTGTATCCCGCTGCCAGCTACGAGGTCAAGAAATTCAACGGCCTGCCCTATGTTTATGACCCCATAACCGGCTTCATGGTGTATACCTCGGTCACGATTGAGGGCGTTTCGCACGAAATGTGGCTGCCTGTACTGGATGGCGCAAACAAAGCCATGAAAGCCGTGCCTTACACCTATACCACCCCGAAATGGGACTACAATCCGCAGACCCGCCGCCGTGAAAAGATCGGCATGGAAGAGCGCACCGTAGAAGCAGCATCCATGTTCGATGTGAATAAGGCTATCATGCGGTGCTTGGTGAAGAACCTTGCTATGTTTGGTCTGGGCCTGTACGTTTATGCCGGAGAGGATTTGCCGGAAGATGCTGCACCACAGCCGGAGGCTGAACCTCAAAAGCAGCCGAAACCGAAATCCTCTACCCCGAAGCAGGAACAGCCGCCCATGCCCTGCATCTGTGTCCGCTGTAATCAACCCATCAAGAGAGTTAAGTTGAAAGATGGCTCCATCATGCAGGCGGCAGAATTTGCAGCTACCCATGATGGAATGTGCGCAGACTGCTATAACGCCACCAGATTGAACGTAGCATAATAAAACTGCTCTATTTCGATGTCACTTGATTCTTGTATGATTCTATATTTCATGGTACACTTACAGTAGTAAGTTCTGAAAGCTCATCTCTATGAGCGGAAAGGAGCATTGCATGGCAGATTTGCAGTTTCCTGTTGGGATCTCAAATTTCTCAGAGATTCGTACCAAAGGATATTATTATATTGATAAGACCAATCTGATTGCAGAGATTCTGGATGGCGGCATTCCTAAAGTCAACTTGATCACTCGTCCTCGCCGTTTCGGAAAATCACTTGGTATGAGCACACTCGCAAATTTTCTGGACATCACCAAAGACAGCAAGCAGATGTTTGAGGGGTTGGCGATTTCCCAAAACACAGAGCTTTGCAAAAAATGGATGAACCAGTGTCCTGTGGTATTTTTCTCTTTCA
>ERZ1026860.530-NODE-530-length-24397-cov-7.871292_pt1 | contig 24397 bp, 20 predicted proteins | sample MGYA00380160_ERZ1026860 | MGnify/ENA primary metagenome ERZ1026860 (study PRJEB33269, sample SAMEA4719796) | human gut metagenome | biome: human-associated habitat; feature: organic feature; material: feces | place: Cameroon | collected 2013-10 ... | reverse complement strand
GTTTTTCTTTTTTCTTTCTCTTAATATCCAAGATCATCCACCTCCAGATACTTCTGGGGATCATCCAGATATTTTTCAATGATTTTCAGGGATGTGCCATCCTGACGCATCTCTTCCAGTGTCTGTTCCATCTGCTCACAGATTCCACGCTCATCATCTTTTGCAAAAGCAACTCCTATCCCCACAACCATCAAAGGTTCTTCCAGGATACGGAAGCTTGTGTCATAATCCTTCATGTACTGGACAATAGATTCTTCATGTGCAGCAACTGCATCTACATATCCCTTTCCCAGAAACGTATAGATCAATTCTCTGTGTCCCAGACTGATCAGATTTCCCAGTTTGGGGATTCTCTCATCTGTCCGCTTCAGAAAGATACTTTCCGGTTTGGTTGTGGACTGAACAGCCAGATTCTTTCCCTCCAGGTCACTCAACTTATAAATATCACTGTTCTCATTTACGGCGACCACCTGACGGCTTGCTATGTACGGTCCTGCCCAGCGGTAATCGTCAAGGCGCCCTTCCATGGAAAAGCAGCCCATGATACAGTCAATCTCTCCGCTCTCCACCAGTTCTTTTTTCTTCTCCCAGTTGATCCGGACAACGTCCACCTGATAGCCCATTCTGTTAAAAGCTTCTGTAGCAAGTTCAACATCTATCCCCGTCGGTACACCATCCTCATTCAGATAATTGTATGGGGGATAGCTGTCGCTGCCGAGGGTAATAACAGGCTTTTCGTTTTCTTCTTTCGCGTTATCTGTGTTTTTGCACCCTGCCAGAGTGACTGCTAAGATTCCCGCAAGCAGAATGCCTGCAATCATTCGTTTTCCTTTCATTTTTCTTCCTTTTCTGCTTCTATTTTTCTGTTTTACACGATCCATATATCAGTAAGTTCTCCTGTTTATTCAATATAGAAAGAATAACCTTTTCCGTCTTCTCAATATCAATCGGTTTTGCTATGTATCCATTCATGCCGGCATCAAATGCTCTTTTCCTGTCTTCTGCAAAGGCATTGGCTGTCATGGCAATGATCGGGATCTCTGCCGATTATGTGTTATCAGCAGAAGTTTCTTGATCAGCCGGCCATGATTTCCTGAGGGCCGCATAAGAAATCAGAAAATTTGCCAGCCAGCCGGCCGGTACAGCCAGCCAGACAAACGCAATGCCAAAGCGCGGCGCAAAAACCAAAGCAACTGACAAGCGGATTGCAAGGTTTACCATATTTGCAATAAGAAACGGACGCATGATTCCAAGCCCGCGAAGGACGCCGTCGGTTGCCATCTTGATCCCCATGAAAATGAAAAAGAAGCCCAGCCATCTCATGTAATCTCCGGACACCTGATATGCCAGGGCAGTTCCGTCCTTCCCCAGGAATAATGCGGAAATCTGCGTATGCAGTGTTTCAATGACTATAAAAGCAAGAACCGCAAAACACAGATCCAGTACCAGTGCCGCGTGATAGCCCTTTTTAATACGCCCGTTTTTCTTTGCACCAAGATTCTGTGATACATATGGTGATACGGCATTGCCAATAGATACAAATATCAGCGAAAAAACATTTTCCACCCTCATTGTTGCTGCATAGCCTGCCAGCGCCTGTGTACCAAATGGATTTACGACTGCCTGTACGATCATCATGCCAATTGACACTGTGGATTGCTGGAGAACCGACGGTACGGCAATTCGAAGCATGGAATGTAACTCCCGCCCTTCAAACCAATGAAATTGACTTTTATATTGGTGCATCCGGCAAAGAAAGATCAAAAGTGAAAACATTGCGGAAATCCCCTGTGCTATCAAAGTTGCAAGAGCTGCGCCGAACACACCCAGACCGAGTCCCGCCACCATCCAGAGATCCATAAGAATATTCAGAACAGAAGAAAATATCAAAAGACCTAACGGTATCTTTGATTCACCGATCGAATTGAACATCGTTGAAAGGATATTATACATAAACAGAAACGGAAATCCCACAAAGTAAACGCGAAGATACAAAACTGCATCCTCCAATATATCCGAAGGTGTCTGTAATAATTCCATCACCGGGCGGGAAAAGCCAAAACCAAAGCCACCGAGAAGTATGCTCAGAATCAGAAAACTGATCAGTGATGTTGATACAATCGTTTTCATTTTGCTATAATCTCCGGCTCCAAAATAACGGCTCACGAGCACACCTGCGCCGATACCGGCACCAAGTGCCACACAAATGAAAACATTCGTAAGTGCTGCACAGGCACCAACAGCCGCAAGTGCAGAAGAACCTACAAACTGACCGACTATAATGGAATCTGCCATATTATATACTTGTTGAAAAAAGCTTCCGAGAATCATAGGCATTGCAAAAACAGTCAGCGCTTTAAGCGGCTCATCCGTAATCAGATATTCGTCTTTTGACATCACTTTATTTCCTCCATGCAAGAACGATCCAAACAACCATTTTCAATAATCGCAATAAGATTATAGCACCTGCCGTCTATTAAATCAAAACCGACTATTGCAAAAAGGCACACAAAGATTTCTTTGCATGCCTTTCAAAAATATATAAGGGAAAATATAAAGGGGGACGAATTTATTCGATGTTACGATGTCTCTTTTCCATATCTGCATGAGATACCTGCATTTTTTCTTCGAGCATCATAACGATCATATCAAAAAGCATATACAAATGCTGTTCAAACAGATTTCCCATCGGCTGGATGGATGGTACTGCTCTGTCATCCGTTCCGTTAAATACCGCCGCCGGTACAAATAAGGTAAAATCAGCCAGCTGCGGACACGTCTGTTTTGGTGAGCCTGTCACAACCGCTACCGTTGCACCTGCTTTCTTTGCCTGCTCTACCACATAGGTGATATGCCCGATCGCACCGGAACCGTTTGTGGCAATAAACAGATCACCCGGATGCATGCCCGGTGTCGTATCATCCCAGATCCAGTGTGTTTCTTTTCCGAGATGCATCAGACGCATTGCAAACCCTCTTGTGGAAATACCTTCTCTTCCGACACCCATAAGGAAGATCCTGTCTGCCTTGCAGATCAGATCCATAAAATTGGAAAGCTCCTCTACATCCTGTTTTTCAAATACTTCTTTATGTTCTTTCAAAAGTGTCTGGTAAAGTTCTGTATATTTTTCTTCTACGTTCATAACAAACCTTCCTTTCTACTTTGCAGCACCTGCAAGTGCTTTCATGCTCTTCTTTAAAGTACTCTTCTTTGACCGGATCGCAATAACATGGTTCAGACCGAGTACCAGGATCAGCATGATGCCCCAGATCAGCTTCTTTGTATATGGGGACAATGACATGATCGTAAAGGCACTGGACATTACCTGCATCAGAATGATCGCGATCACAACACCGCCGACCTTACCTTTTCCGCCGTTCGGATCAATTCCGCCGATCACACAGACGATCATCGTCTGCAGCAGATAAGAATCACCGTAACCAACCTTTGCCGAATTGACACGGCTTAAAATGATCAGTCCTGCGATACCGGATAATACAGCTGTCAGCATAAATACGAGTACACTCATCTTTTCATTATGAAAGCCGCTGAATCTTGCTGCCACCGGATTACCGCCGTATAAATACAGCTTCCGCCCAAATCCCGTCAGAGATAAAATGAGTCCCAGTACAAGTGCTACGATCAGAAACAGCCAGAAGATCACCGGAAGCCCTAAAAAGACTGCTTTTCCAAAGGAGGAAAACAGCGGATCGATGTCTCCTACACTTGTACCGCCTGTGATCGCCATGCCAACGCCCTGGATCAGTGTCATGGTACCAAGTGTGGCTACAAGTGACGGTGCTGAAGTTTTGGCTATGATCAGTCCATTCAACAATCCGAATACAAGGCTTGTACAAAGTGCAACCAGAACGGCAAGTGCAACTCTGGCGCCGCCCTGCGTTCCGAACGCCCATGTACCGTTTAATACATAAGCTGTAAAAATAGCTACCGTATTGGCATTGGCAATGATCGAAAGATCAATGCCGCCTACCATGTTGGATAACATCATTGCAAGTGCCAGAAAGCCGAACTCCGGAATCTGGAATGCCATAGACTGAATATTTCTGGCTGAGTACATGGATGATCCGAATACAAATGCCGCAATCAGAAGAACCGCTGCAGTCAGTCCAACCAGAATACTCAGATCGATATCTTTTTCCAAAAAGCTTTTCACTTTTTTCATTCTCGTTTCCTCCTATTCCGTAAATATCAAATGCTTTCTGTTCTTTACACGTTCCTGATAGGATGTGATCGCTACCGCAACGACCAGGATCGCACCTACGAACAGGTTGTTCCAGGAAGAAGAAAGACCGATCATGATCAGTGTGGAATTTAACAGATATGTGATCAGTACACCAAGCACTGCACCAAAAATCTTGCCCTGACCGCCGGTGATCTTTGTACCGCCGATAACAACTGCCGCAACAACCATCAGTTCATCACCGACCATCTTATTCGGATACAATGCATTTACCTGTGCTGCATACACAATACCCATCATACCGGCAAGTGCTCCTGAGTAAGCATATACAAACAACCGGATCTTAAAAGGATTAAATCCCGCTCTTCTTGCAGATTCCTCGTCATTACCGATCGCCACGATACCACGTCCGATCATGGTCTTGCGCAGGATAAAATAAGTGACAAGTCCTGCGATCAGCACCGGGATCAGCGAAACGGTAAGACCTGTAGAACCGTTAGCCGTGGCTACCTTAAATAAGGTTCCCTGTCCAAACTTGTGCAGGCACTCCGGTAATACACCGGAACCGAACGATTTATCACTGATAAAGGTTGTCATGATACCATGAAACAGGTTCTGCGTACCGAGTGTGATGATAAAAGGCGGAAGCTTCAGCCAGCTGATCAGTACCGCATTGACAAGTCCGAGCACAACACCGATCGCCATGGAAACGGCAAAAGCAAATGCCAGATTATTGATGCCCGTCTGGATCATGATATAAAGCGACGTATAGCTGCCAAACAAAGCGATCGCCATAAAGGATACATCAATACCGCCCGATATCATAACGACCAGAAGTCCCATTGCCACGATCATTGTCGTAGAAGAGGTTTTGATGATATCAAATACTGTCTGGATCTGGAAAAATCCCGGATTCTTGATCGTTACGAATACACTGTATACCACAATGATGATCAGCAGCATTCTCTGAAACGGATCTATTTTTTTAGTCATTGTGCCACCTCCTGGGATAACGCTTTTTCCTTCTGGTTTCCGATGATCTCAGCCAGATGCTTATCAGCGCCTTCCTGCATTAAATCTTCTTCTGAAAGTTCCACAACACATTTGCCATGTGCCATAACAAGAACTCTGTTACAGTTTGCCATGACTTCCTGTATTTCATCAGAGATCAGTATGATCGCCATGCCTTCATCGGCAAATTTGTGGATCTGTTCGTAAATCTCCGCTTTGGAACCGATATCAATACCGACCGTCGGTGTGTCCATGATAAATACCTTCGGACTGGTTGCGATCCACTTACTGATAACAACCTTCTGCTGATTACCACCCGATAATGTACCTACAACCGTTTCGATCGATGGAGTCCGTACCTTTAATTCTTCCACATATTTTTCTGCGATCTCATTTTCCTTTTTCTGGTTCACGATACCCTTTTTACAAATGGTATCGATGATCGGTGCGGAAATATTCTCTTTGATCTTACGTTCAATAAACAGACCTTCTCTGGATCTGTCCTCCGGCAGAAGTGCGATACCGTATTTTTTAGCCACCATCGGTGAGTTGATATCGACCTCTTTACCGTTTACTTTGATCACACCTGCCTGTGTTTTGTTCAGACCAAACAAAGACATGGCCAGTTCTGTACGACCAGATCCCAGAAGTCCTGTCAGTCCGATGATATCACCCGGTCTGACAGTCAGGCTCATGTCCTCGTACTGTCCCTTTCTGGTCAGATGCTCTACGGAAAGAATTGGTGTATTATCTTTATAAGTTCTGTGGTAACGAGGATATTCAATTTCTCTTCCCGTCATATAATAAGAAAGACTCTTTTCGTCCAGATCACTGCTGTTAAAGTCACCGATCTTGTTACCGTTACGGAAAATAGTGATCTTATCCGCTACTTCGAATACTTCGTCTAATTTATGACTGATAAAGACGATCGCCAGCCCTTTTTTCTTCAACTCCAGCATAACCTTCATCAGATGACTTACCTCTGTTTTCGTCAGTGCTGTCGTCGGCTCATCCATAAATAGGATCTTGGCATTCTGGGCAAGTGCCCTGCAGATTGCTACCATCTGCTTGTTTGCCATGGAGATCTCTCCGACTGTCTCATCCAGATCCATGGTCACGCCGATCTTGTCAAGCTGCTCCTTTGCGATCGCTTTGATAGTTTTCCAGTTGATTATTTTTGTATTTTCAAATTTCAGCTTGCTGATCGCGATATTTTCCGCAACCGTCATATGCTGAAATAATGACAGATCCTGATAAATTACCTGAATACCATGGTTCATGGCTTCGATCGGTGTCATCGACCCGCAGGTCTGTCCTTCTATCTGTATTGTTCCTTCATCCGGTGTATATACGCCTGAAATGCATTTTACAAGTGTTGATTTTCCACAACCGTTTTCTCCCGCAAGGCAATGAATTTCCCCTGCATTGATCGTAATATCAATATTGTTTAGCGCACGAACGCCAATAAAGGATTTACTTATATTACTGGCACTAAGAATAGGTTCCATCGTCCTGCCTCCCAAATGTTAAATGTAATTTCCCGGTTTCCCCCAGGAATAAGAAAAACTGCTGCTTACGCGAACAGTCTTTCTTATTCCGAAAGATTCCGGACCCGTTATTTCTTTGTTTTAGAAATTGTAATCGTCAATATTGTCTGCTGTAAATTCAAGTGGTGCATTACCATAACCGATGTTTCCGTCTAAGGAAATGCTTTCATAGCCTGTTGCCTTTAAGTCTGTTCCGTCAGCTACACCCTGTCCTGATGCGATCAGGTAAGCTGCATAGCATGCTGCGTAGCCTGCATCTGCCGGTCTCCAGCAAAGACCGTTTGCCATAGAACCGTCTTTTAAGTAGGTTGCTGACATAGAAGGAAGCGCAAGAGAAACAACTTTTACTGTTCCGCCCAGATCATTTTCCTGTAATGCTTCGCAGATACCGCCGCCCTGTGCGGAGCAGTCAAAGAAACCTGCGATGTCAGGATATGCTTTTAATACTTCAAGGGCTTTATCATGTGCACCTTCTACGCTATTACCATCTTCATATGGCTCTTCTGCTACATTTTCCATATCCGGATAGTTTGCTTTCAAGTAAGAAACAGCTGCATCGTACCATGCCATATGTGTTTCCATTGTAAGACCGCCTACAAAGCCTGCGTATTTACCTTTGCCACCCATAGCTGTTGCTAACTTCTCAGCAAATAACTCGCCAAATGTTTCATTTACGAATGCTTCTACATCCAGATCAACACTGTCTGCAATACCGGGTGCTTCATGTGTTACAACTACGATACCTGCTTCTCTTGCTTTTTCGATCGTCGGTACCAGTGCGTTAGGATCATTCGGTACAACGCAGATCGCATCTACATCCTGTGCGATCAGATCTTCCATAATAGAGATCTGGCTTGCTGCATCTCCTGTTTCCGGAACCTGTACGGATACATTTAAGCCTGTATCTTTCTTCAGCTGTTCAATACCTGTTGCCATATCATCGAACCAGGAATCGGACTGCTTTACTACCATGACTACTTTGTAGTCTGCAGGATCGGCACCTTTTTCTGCCGATGCGTCTGTTGCATCTGTTCCTTCTGCTGTGTCTGTGCTCTCTTCTGCTGCAGGTGTCTGTGTATCACTGCTGCTGTCACCTGTACTGCCACAGCCTACTAATAAAGTAGCTGCCATTGCGACGGATAATACCACGCTCAAAAACTTTTTCTTCATATCTGTTACCTCCTTAGTGATAGATCTTCTGCAGCGTTGCTGTTGTCTCGTGCAATGCTGCTTTTGCTTTACAAGTGTTATTATAGTGTAGAATTTTCCAAAAACATATATACAAATCCGAGGTCAACCTTTAAAAATCCGACTTCCGATTTTGCCAAAAAAGAAGAATTGTATTTCCGATTATTTTCAGCTATACTGCTAATAAATCCAAAAGAAAAGAGGTCAGAATGTGCACAAAACAAAGCATCCGCTGCAAGTGTGGTTTCGCAATGCGCCCTTAAAAATAAAAATAACACTCATTACCGCTTTTGCCATTTTTCTGACAAGCATGGCTTCCCTGATCGGTAGTTTTATCTTCATGCACTCCTATAATAATCTGCTCTACCAGGCTCTCGCCGGCTCTTTGAGTTCCAGTGCTGAGGAAATCTCCTCCAAGCTTGCCAATATCGAATCCATGACAAATTCGATCATCTCCAGTCAGGCGATCCGGAAAAATCTGATTTCCCTGCTGGATGAACCACCTTCCGATATTCTGGATCAGAATGTAGATAATATGATAACTTCTTCTCTGATCGATTACTATCAGAACTATAAGAGCAACGATATCAACTACATCAGCCTGTACAATCCGCAGTTTACTTCTTCCAGTTATAAGGCTGCCATCAGTGAACTGCCCGACACCATCAGCGACACTGTCATACAGGCTGCGGGAGAAAACTCCGGTTATGCCTGCTGGATCACGGACTACTGTAATACATACGGGCTGTTTCTAGGACGAGATTCCCGCCGGGTACAAAATCTGAAATTTGAAACACTCGGTACTGTCGTTGTCAACGTGGATCTGGAGAAGCTGATCAGCTCCTCAACCCAGTCCATCTTAAACAACGGCTCTGCACAATATATTCTGTATGAAAACGGGCAGGAGATCTTTCACTCCCGCTCTCTGGACGCCTCACAGCTTCAGACGCTGCAAAAGGATCTGCACGGAAATTATCAGATTCTGACACTGGGCGGCTTACCTTATTTCTGTACGACAGGAAAGATAGCCAATAACAACTGGGACTATATCTGTCTGATCCCTTATACGTATATCGCACATACACTCAGACTCACCAGATATCTTTCCTTTGGGATCCTGCTTTTTTCGATTCTGGTTGTGTTTATTCTTTCCAGATTTATGATCCGCTCCGTAACTGCCGACTTCGCCTCTCTCGTCGATAAAATGAAGCAGTTCGGCCAGGATGAATCCACGCTTCCGGTTTCAGAGGAAGCCTATGCAAACCGTGTGGATGAGGCAGGGATCCTGCACCGACAGTTTGATCAGATGACCGTGGAGATCCAGAGCCTGATCCGTCAGAACTATGTCAATGAGATCCTGACAAAGGATGCCCGCCTGAAAGCACTGGAAAGTCAGATCAATCCGCATTTCCTGTACAATGCACTCGAATCGGTCAACTGGCGTGCCAAAGCGATCGGTGCGACAGATATTTCCGAAATGGTACAGGCTCTCGGCGATCTGCTGCGTGCCACACTCAGTAACAAGAACGGAAATTTTACCGTCAGACATGAGCTGCATATCGTAAACGACTATATTACGATCCAGAAGATCCGGTTTGATGAGGAGCGTCTGGACTATCAGGAAGAAATTTCTCCCGATATTCTTGATGCAGAGCTTCCGCAGATGACCATACAGCCGCTTATCGACAATGCAATCAATTATGCCATGGAAGTCATTACAGAGACCTGTCATATTGTTCTGACAGGATATGCGGTAGACGGTGTCATCCATATCAAAGTGACTAACAACGGTTCACAATTTGAAGAGCATTTGCTGGAAAAACTGGAAAACGGATCCGTGAAATCACATGGCATCGGTATCGGACTTTTAAATATCCACCAGCGTATCCAGCTGATCTATGGCAGTGACTACGGTCTGACGCTCTATAATACCGATGAAGACCATGCGGTCGCAGAAATTATCATTCCACAAAGCAAGGTGTAAAGTATGTTAAAACTATTAATTGCAGATGATGAAAAAACAATCAGAGAAACCATACGCTCCTTTATCAACTGGGAAGCACTTGATATTGAGGTTGTCGGGACCGCCAAAAACGGAATTGAAGCCTATAATATGATTTTGGATCTGTACCCGGATATTGTCCTGACAGATATCCGCATGCCCGGTCTTTCCGGTCTGGAGCTGATCGAAAGAATGCACGAGATCAACAAGGACATGCAGTTTATCATCTTATCCGGCTATAATGAATTTGAGTATGCCAAAACTGCCATGCAGTATGGAGTCCGCCACTATCTGCTCAAGCCGTGCAGTGAACAGCAGATCATTGACAGCATCAAAGAGATCAAACAGGACTACCAGACCCGTTTGATCCAGAAAAATATCCTTGCAGAGCACGACCAGCTGAAAAGCCAGCTTTACACCGGTATGCTGATCAGCATCATCAACCATTATCTGGCGCAGAGTACGGATCTGACGCCGGAGACGGAAGATACCTTTTACACGGAATACCACAGGCATTTCGGCAATGTCGAACAGCCTTATGAAGTCTGCTATCTATATTATCTGGATCCATACAACCGTACAGAAGCATTTGAAAAGATCAGTGCTTTCTGGGAAGAGACCTATCCCGGTGTCCGTCTTCATCTTTTATATGTCCAAAACACTATGGTGCTGTTTTTCCGGGCTTTTGCTGCTGATCCTTATACGGAGCTGTCTGTCTGTTTATCAGAGCTGTCCTTTGCAAAACAGTCTACGACACCGCTTGCCAGACTTTGCAGTTTCCCCGGTCTGAAAGCTGCCATGCATAAGCTGACCTCACAGATCCGGCGTTATGAGGAGATTTTCTATTACAATGGGCAGTCTGTCCTTTTGATCAACAACTATGATAATATCCTGCGGGATATCCAGACGTGCGCTGATCGGATCTTTCACAGTACGGAAAATACAGATGCTGATTTTTCCCTCCTCTTTTCACAGATTGAGAATATACAGCAGCTCAGCTTTTTAAAACAGATCGCGCCTTCCCTGATCATGAATGCCGCTTCTGTCCTGCCATCCTTTGGTATTGTAGATGCAGTTGATTTTCTGATCGCACTCGACCGGGAAACAGATATTGACGTCTACCGGAAAAAGCTGATACAGCAGCTCACCAATCTACAGCAGATGAAAGCACCTGTTTCCTCCACCGGAGAGATCAGTGATAAGATCAAAAACTATGTCAGAGATCACATAGAAAACCCGGAGCTTTCTTTAAAATGGATCGCAGAGCATGAGCTCTACATGAATGTAGATTATATCAGCAAGAAATTTGTCAAAGAAACCGGGCAGAAGTTTTCTGCCTATCTGACGGAAATGCGTATTAAAAAAGCCAAAGAACTGCTATCGGGATCAGATCCTGTCCCGATCGCGGATGTCGCTGAACTTGTCGGATGCGGCAACAATCCGATGTACTTTTCCCAGATCTTCAAGAAAGGAACCGGTATGAGCCCCAGCAGTTATGTGAAAATGATACAGAAAACGCAGCCATAATGGCTGCGTTTTCTGTATCATTATTCATATTCCTTCAGGATATTCAAAAAATACTCTACATTTTCCATTGGTTCGCCGCGGAATACCGCAGAACCGGAAACCAGAATGTTGGCACCGGCTTCAATGATATGTCTTGCATTTTCCTTGTTGACACCGCCGTCGACCTCTACATCGACGTTTAAGTTTCGCTCTGTGATCGCCTTGCGGATCGCAACGATCTTCTGCGTACAGCCTTCGATATATTTCTGTCCGCCGAATCCGGTATTGACCGTCATGATCAGCACCTTGTCTACCTTATCCAGATAAGGTAAAATAGCGGAAACCGGCGTCTGCGGATGCAGGGAAATGCCTGCCTTACAGCCAAGGCTTCTGATCGTTTCCAGTGTTTCTATCATACATTTACATGCTTCTACATGGATCGTAATGCCATCTGCACCCGCTTCGGCAAACTCCTCGACATAACGCTCCGGCTCTGTGATCATCAGATGAACATCAAAAAATTTATCTGTCAGTTTACGGATGGAGCGGATGATTGGAAATCCGAATGAAATGGACGGTACAAACACACCATCCATGACATCAATGTGAATCTGCTGTGCACCTGCCTTATCGATCTGTACAACCTGTGCACCCAGCTTGGCAAAATCTGCCGCCAATATAGAAGGGGCTAACATCATCATTGCTAATATCTCCTTTTTTCCTTACATTCTTCATACATTTTTACATAGCTGTCATAACGTGATTTACTGATTTTCCCCTTAAGAAGTGCTTCCCTGACACCGCAATCCGGCTCATGAATATGGGAACAGCCGGCAAACCTGCAGTTTTTATATCGCAGTATTTCCCGAAAGCCCTCCTCTATTTCTTCTTTTTCAAAATCATCCATACGAAGTGACGTAAATCCCGGCGTATCCAGAATATACGTGTCTTTCTCTACCTCGATCAGCTCACTGTGACGTGTTGTATGCCTGCCACGCTCTGTCTTTTGGCTGATTCCGCCGGTCTCCATCTGCGTACGCGCCTGCAGCATATTGATGAGGGACGATTTTCCCACGCCGCTCGGTCCTGCCACCGTGGAACACTTCTTTTGCAGATATCCCTTCAGCACATCAACACCTTCTCCTGTCTTTGTGCTTGCAAAAATAACAGGATACAATGGTTCATAAATCTCATTGATCTCTTTTTGCAGGCTGCCATCTACATCCAGATCTATTTTGTTAAAACAGATGATACTGTCAATGCCCGCAAGCTCCATTCTGGCAAGAAAGGTATCCAGCAGCATGAAGTTTGGCACAGGACTTTTTATGGCAAAGATCACAATCGCCTGATCCACGTTGGCAACAAGCGGCCGGATCAGTTCATTTTTACGTTCCCTGATCTGATCAAGGCTGCCTGTCTTTTTTTCTTCATCTAAAATACTGATCGTCACATAATCCCCGACAAGCGGCTTTTTCTTTTCATTGCGAAAGCTTCCTCTTGCCTTACATTCATATAAGGAGTCATCTTCTGTCCGGACATAGTAAAAGCCCGCGATCCCCTTTATGATTCTTCCGTGCTTTTCCATTCCTTACTCCTGCTCAAACTGAACAGTGACCGGTGATGTCGTAACATCCTCTGTGATCGGTTCCTCTGTTTCTTCTCCGGTTTCGGAGTCGATCACGGTCTGCATGGTTGTTGCTGTATAAGAATACGTCAGTGTACCACTGCTTACATTAAATCCCGTCTCATTGACCGCACAAGGGAAAGAAGAAGTTGTAAAGCTTCTTGTTGTACCGTCACTTGCTGTGATCGTTACCGTTACATTGCCGCTTGTGTAACCGCTCGGTGCGTTTAAGGTCGTCACATATTTATAAGTGTGCTTTTCCGGTCCGACACTCAACTGGATATTGACGCTTGTACCTTCATCCACTTCGCTGTCCGGGCTGTAGCTCTGAGAAACAACACAGCCTTCCGTTACGGTATCACTGTAGGTTTCGGATACAGTACCGCAGTTTAAGCCATATTCAGCCAGCTTACTCTTGGCTGCGGATTCTGTCATGCCTCTCAGATCCGGTACTTTTACTTTCTTTATTTCCGGACCTGTGCTGACGGTCAGCGTAATCGTTGCACCGTTTTCCGCTTTGGAATCAGCCGTCGGATCCTGTGAAATAACAAGACCTTCCTGTACGCTGTCGGAAGAGGACTGTGTCACATTCACCTTAAAACCTTCTGCCTCGAGTGTGCTCTTTGCCGCAGCTTCTTCCTGACCTGTTACATTTGGCACCGCCACACCGTTACTGCCGCTGGATACCACAAGGGCGATCGTAGAATGCATATCTACTTCTTCTCCCTCATCCACATCCTGACTGATAACCTGATCTACTTCGTAGGTATCGGACTCTTCTTTTCTGACGCTGGTACCAAGTCCGATATCATTCAGTGCCTTCTTGGCATCTTCCACATTCATGCCCACAACACTGATCATCTTTACCTTGCTTTCATCTGTTGTTTCATCCTGTGTGATGTTACTGTCTGCCTTCGGAGAACTCTTAAATACACCAAGTGCATTTGCAACAAGCACCAGTGCCAGAATACCGATGATGACCGCTGCCACAATTGCCAGGATCGTTGTGATCCGTTCCATTTTCGGATCCATATCGTCATCCTCGTATTCTTCCTCATCGTCTTCTTCATCCATATCGTCCGGAGCTTCTTCCACAACCGGTTTATATTTACTGTTGATCTTTTCCTGTCTGACCGGCTTTTCAGGCTTTTCTTCCTCTTCCTCGTCTTTTGGGGAATATGAGTTTTTCTGTACTTCACGATCTTTCAGCCGCATTGGCGCATCCAGATCAATCCGGTCTGTCCGCTGCTTGATCTCTGCAATATCCTCTTCTGAAATTGTCCGCGTCTCACCGCCTGCATCAAACGGAACCATTTTTACAAAATCCTCATCCGGTGTGATCAGTGCTTTCTTCAGATCCACGATGAGCTCGCCCATAGACTGATATCTGCGATCCGGGCTCTTCTGGGTACATTTGAAGATGATCTGCTCCACACAGACCGGAATCTCGGAAACATACTCTCTCGGAGACGGCATATCCTCCTGGATGTGCTTGATCGCAATTGCAACAGTCGTTTCCCCATCAAACGGAACACGGCCTGTCAGCATTTCAAACATTGTACAGCCGAGGGAATAAATATCGCTTCTTTCATCGGAAAAGCCGCCGCGTGCCTGCTCCGGTGATGTATAATGCACAGAACCCATGACATTGGACGTGATCGTATTGGAAGTGGCTGCCTTTGCAATACCGAAATCCGCGATCTTGACCTTGCCCTCTTTGGAAATCATGATATTCTGTGGTTTGATGTCTCTGTGAATGATGTGATTGTTATGTGCCGCCTCAATCCCCATGGATACCTGAATGGCGATACTGAGTGCTTCCTTCACGGAAAGACGTGCTTTCTTTTCAATATAATTTTTTAATGTGATGCCTTCGACAAGCTCCATAACGATATAGTAAATACCGTCTTCCTCGCCGACATCATAGACATTTACGATATTCGGATGCATCAGACCCGCTGCAGCCTGTGCTTCCACACGGAATTTGGAAACAAAGTTTGTATTTTCCGAAAACTCCTGCTTTAACACCTTGATCGCCACATAACGGTTCAGCTTATGACACTTTGCCTTATAGACGTCACTCATCCCGCCCGTTCCGATCTTCTCCAGAATCTCATATCTATCGCCAATAATCATACCAATTTTTATCATTTCTTCACCTCATCTGCAAAGGGTTTTATAAGCACTACTGCAATATTATCCTTACCGCCGTTTTGATTTGCCGTATCGATCAGCGCTCTCGCCGTCTCTACTAATGTTTTGTCATCCTGATGCTCGTTCAGAACCTTCAGGATATCCTGATCCTCTACCATGTTGGTCAGTCCGTCAGAACACATAAGTATCCTGTCTGAGGGGCGAAGCTCCACAGTAAAGAAGTCAATGTCCACATCATCCTTTGCACCGATGGCTCTCGTAATGATGTTTTTATCCGGATGCAGCCTTGCTTCTTCCCGCCTGATACCGCCAAGTCTGACCATCTCCTCTACCAGAGAATGATCTCTTGTGATCTGGCGTATCTCCTGCCCGTTTGCAATGTATAACCGGGAGTCTCCCACGTTGGCAACCTGCAGATATCTGCCGATCACCGTCGCGACAACTACCGTTGTTCCCATCCCGTAAAGATTCGGATCTTCACTGGCCCGCTGCCGTATCTCTTTGTTGGCAGTCCGTATCGCCTTCTGTATTATAATAGAAGGATTCTTTTCAAAAGATGCCTTGATCTCGCGTTCAATCGTCTCTACCGTATAGCGTGATGCATAATCTCCTGCCTTATGTCCTCCCATTCCATCTGCTACGATGAACAGATTGGGCATATTTCCAATCGGTTTTCCGGATGAAAATACATAATCCTGATTCAGTTGTCTTTTCCTGCCGATGTTAGTCTCGGAATACGATTTCAACACGAAGAGTCCTCCCCGCCCATTTCATCTAAATGTCTTTTCCTAAGTTGTCCGCATGCACCGTCAATATCCCGGCCCATTTCCCTTCTAATTGTAACATTGATTCTGTTTTTTTCAAGCTTGTTTTTAAACACCTGCACGTAATGCGTATCAGGCGCCACAAAATCACGTTCCTTGATCGGGTTGACTGGGATCAGATTAATATGACTGCCTACACGTTTTGCCAGTGCGGTCAGCTGCTGTGCATCCTCCGCAGAGTCGTTGACTCCCTTTACCATGCTGTACTCAAATGTAACACGTCTTCCGGTCTTCTGATGATAGTATGCACAGGCTTCCATCAGTTCATCAATCGAATATTTGTTAGCAATCGGCATCAGCTTTCTACGCTTCTCATCCGTTGTCGCATGCAGACTCAGCGCAAGCGTGATCTGCAGATTTTCCTCTGCCAGCTCATAGATCCGCGGTACAAGACCGCACGTAGAGACCGTCACATTCCGCTGGCTGATATGCAGTCCGTTTTCATCGGTCAGAAGGCGGATGAATTTCTTTAAATTGTCGAAGTTGTCAAACGGTTCTCCCGTTCCCATCACAACCACATTGGAAACACGCTCCCCCGTCAGAAGTGTGATGGCGTAGATCTGGTCGAGCATTTCGGAAGGCAGCAGATTTCTCGTCAGTCCATCCAGTGTGGAAGCACAGAATCTGCAGCCCATTCTGCAGCCGACCTGTGAGCTGATGCAGACACTGTTTCCGTGCTTATACTGCATCCAGACAGATTCCACCACATTGCCGTCCGCAAGCCGGAACAGAAACTTCTGCGTACCATCGATCCTGGAGATCTGCCTCTCTAACAGCTTTACCGCCGTAAAGGCATAGTTTTCCTTTAACTGCTCCCGCAGTTTCTGCGATATATTTGTCATCTCGTCGATGTTGCGCACAAGGTGCACATGCATCCAGCCATAGATCTGTCCGGCGCGGAATTTTTTCTCACCCATGGCAAGCAGCTCCTGTGTCAGTTCTTCCAGATCCATTGATTTGATATCTTTCTTCTCCATTGTATTATGCCTTGTTTCTCCTGCATTTTATCATGTAAAAGCCATCTGTTTCTGCCGATGGCAGCAATTCTTTTTCCTCCAGTAAGGTAAATGGGCTGTTTTCCAGAAACCAGTCCCTGTTATCCTGATTTTCCGCTTTTGTCAGCGTACAGGTGCTGTACATCAAAATACCGCCCGGCTTTACATACTGCCATACCACGGAAAGGATCTCCCGCTGCAGCGCAGCAATATCCGCCACCTGCTCCGGCGTCATCCGGTATTTGATATCGCTCTTTCTGCCGATCACGCCAAGCCCGGAGCATGGCAGATCCGCAATGACCACATCTGCTTTTTCTACTGCCTGCGGATCCAAAATACGTGCATCCCAGGCAAGTGCCTCGATGGCATCTGCCGCCCCGGCACATCTTGCGATATTTTCCTCGATCAGGCTGACCTTATTTTCCGTCAGGTCACGTGCCTGCACACTGCCTTTTCCGTGCAGCTTAGCCAGTGCATGCATGGCTTTTCCGCCCGGCGCCGCACAGACATCGATCACCGTATCGCCCGGCTTTATGCCTGCAAGCTCCACAACCTGCATGGAGCCGATATCCTGCATGAAAAAACCACCTTGTGCATATCCCGGCAGAGCGTCGATATGATCGACCTGTTCCAAATAGTAAGCATAAGGTAACTGATTTGACTGTGTTACCTTTACGCCTGTCTCGGCGATCTGCGAAAGCATCTTGCTTTGCGCTTCCCCAGGCATTGCTTCATTGACACGGATCGTCAGCGGTCTTTTTTCAAGCTGCGCCTCGAGCATATCCTCTGCTCTGCTGCCATACTGCGCCTGCCACAGCTCTACGATCCACAAGGGCATGGAATACCGGACAGACAAATACATAAGCGGTTCTTTTTCCCGGTCGGGCAGGGCGATCTGCTCCTTATTCCGGGCTATCGTACGCAAAATACCGTTGACAAAGCCTTTCAGCGGGCCAAAGCCACGCTTTGTGGCAAGTTTTACACATTCATTGCATACTGCCGCATCCGGTACGCCGTCCAGAAACAGGATCTGATAAGTTCCCATGCGCAGGAGCGTGCGGATGAGCGGCTTCATCTTCGGTGTTTTTGTCTTTGCAAAGCTGTCTATCACATAATCGATATAAATCTTGTTTTCTATCGTTCCCTCGCAGGTGCGCTTGATAAAGCTGCGCTGCTGCTTGGGCAGATAGTCGTACTTTTGTAAAACACTGCGCAGCACAAGATGGCTGTACTGTCCTTTTTCCAGTATTTCCATCAGGCTGTCCAGTATGATCTCACGGTCAGTCATCTCTTCTGCGTCCTCCACCGAAAATCAGGATCAGACGAAGCAGCTGTATGATCGCCGATGCTGCTGCAGCCACATATGTCATAGCAGCGGCGGTCAGTACTTTTCTGCACATGCCGACTTCTTCTCCCTGCAGGATATGCTGTTCATCCAGAAGTCTTACCGCACGTCTGGAGGCATCAAACTCGACCGGTAATGTGACAAGCTGGAACAGTACCGCAAGAGAAAATACCCAGATACCGATCTGCACCAGTGTCATGTTATAGCCGAGGATACATCCCAGAATGATGATCGGGATTCCCGCCTTGGAGCCTAAGTTAGCAGCTGGTACCAGTGTCGAACGAAGCCGCAGCGGTGCGTAGTTTTTATTATCCTGTATGGCATGTCCGCATTCATGCGCCGCTACACCGACTGCTGCCACGGAAGAAGATCCGTAAGTGGCATCGGAAAGGCGGAGCACTTTGGCTGACGGATCGTAATGGTCTGTTAAAGAGCCGCTCACATGCTCTACAGTCACATCATAGATGCCCGCACTGTATAACAGTGTCTGTGCTGCCTGTGCACCTGTCATACCGGTCATGCTGCGCACCCTGTCATATTTCCGGAAGGTGGAATTCACCTTTGCGGATGCGATGATCGATGCAATCGCACACAAAAAGACTAAAATATAAGTTGGATCATAATAATAGCTATAGTATGGATAATAACCCATTGCCTTTGCTCCTTTCTGTTATCCCAGAACAGTACCTACCTGTGGTCTGTGTCCCAGCAAAAAGTCCTTTACCTGCATTCGTTTCTTGCCTTCCAGCTGTACTTCCAGAAGCTCTAACACGCCATCTCCTGTCTGTACATAAATGCTGTCATCCGTCACACGGACGATCGTACCGGGCTTTTGCTGCTGTTCTTTCTCACTGTTTTCTGCAACACGGCTTTTCCAGATCTTTAATGTCTTGCCCTCATACTTTGTATAAGCACTCGGCCAGGAATTAAGCCCTCTTATAAGACGCTCGATCTCCACGGCAGATCCCGAAAAGTCAATATGTCCCAACTCTTTTGTCAGCATTTTTGCGTAGCTGCTCTTGCTTTCATCCTGTTTTACCGGTGTGATACTGCCATTTTCCAGCTTTGGAAGCGTCTCAAGCAGAAGCTGTCCGCCCGCCTCGCAAAGCTTATCAAACAGGCTCTCGCCCGTATCCTCTGCTGTGATCGGTACGATCTTCTGTGTCAGGATATCACCTGTATCCAGTCCCTCATTCATCTGCATGATCGTCACGCCGGTTTCTTTTTCCCCGTCGATGATCGACCACTGGATCGGTGCTGCCCCTCTGTACTTCGGCAAAAGGGAAGCATGGATATTGATACAGCCAAGGCGCGGCATTTCCAATATTTCTTTGGACAGGATCTGCCCGAAAGCCGCTACCACAAACAGATCCGCATCATACTGCTTCAGCTCCGCTACCGCTTCCGGCCGTTTGATCCGCTCCGGCTGCAGAACCGGAATCTGATGCTGCATGGCGCATACCTTGACCGGAGACGGCATAAGCTCCTTACTCCTGCCCTTCGGTCTGTCCGGCTGTGTCACGACTGCCAGCACTTCTACACCGCCTGAAAGCATTGCCTGCAGAGGTCCTACCGCAAAATCCGGTGTTCCCATATAAACTACTTTCATTCCTCTTCCTCCATCTCGTCCTCATCGTCCGGCACTACATCCATCAGGTCGCCCTCTACCTTTTCGACATAAAGATGTCCGTCCAGATGATCGATCTCATGCAGGAGTGCTCTCGCCAGAAGCTCTTCTCCTTCTACGATGAACTCTTCCATATCTTCATTATAGGCTTTTACCTTTGCATAATTCGGTCTTGTCACAATACCTGCCTTGCCCGGTACGGAAAGACAGCCTTCCTGTCCGGTCTGCTCACCGGATGTTTCAAGCACCTCCGGATTGATCAGAAGTAACGGATCATCCCCGCAGTCAATGACAACGATCCGCTTCAAAATACCGACCTGCGGTGCTGCCAGCCCGACACCCTGTGCCTCATACATCGTTTCAAACATATCATCGATCAGATCTTTCGTCCGGTCTGTGATTTCCTTTACTTCCTTGCATGTCTTATTCAGGATCGGATCTCCGATCTCTCTGATTTTTCTCAGTGCCATTTCTTTTTCCTCACAATCTTTTCATTTATCTGTCGCTAATAACCGTGTACCGGATCCATATCATAATATACCAGCAGTGACCTCATTTTGTCTTCATTTTTCTGGCAAAACAGCTCCATCCAGCCGCGAAGCCGCATAAGAAGCGTTTCATCCGGCGATTTAAAATAAGCGATCTGGCGGAACATATCGTTGATCCTTCCGATAGAAGCCGGTGCAGGCCCGATGATCACAAGATCCTTCCGTTCCCTTGTCTGCCTGCGCAGCATGGAAAGCATCTGCTCTGCCCAGAACAAAGTCTCTTTCTCGTTTTTTCCTGTAAACAGGACTGCCAGCATATGTGCTGCCGGCGGATACCCAAGGAGCTTGCGGTAAGCCATTTCTTCCTGATAAAAGCCGTCATAATCCTGTTTTGCCGCATAGACCACGCTGTAATGCTCCGGCTGATATGTCTGGATCACAGCCTCGCCCGCCACACTGCCTCTGCCTGCTCTTCCGACTGCCTGTACCAGAAGCTGGAACGTACGCTCGCCGCTTCTGTAATCCGCTGCCAGAAATGACAGATCCGCAGCCAGAACGCCCATCAGGGTTACCTCCGGGAAATCATGCCCTTTCACGATCATCTGCGTCCCGATCAGAATATCCGCGTCCCGGTTTGCAAAAGCTGCCAGTATTTTCTCATAGTCATCCTTTTTTTTCGTTGTATCCGCATCCATCCGCAGAATGCGCGCCTCCGGGAACCGCAGCCGCAGGCTGTTCTCTACCTGCTGTGTTCCTGCCTTAAAGCCGAACAGATATCTGCTCTGACATTTGGGACAGACAGAAGGCTTCGGCTCTTTATAGCCACAATAATGGCAGACCATCTTCTGCCTGTGCTCGGAAAGGGAAACATCACAGTGTGGACATTTCATGACATAACCGCATGCCCTGCAGGATACAAAGCCCGAAATACCTCGACGGTTCAGAAACAACATAACCTGCTGCCGCTTTTCCAGCCGGTCAGCGATCGCAGTTTCCAGATGTCTGCTGAAGATCGAACTGTTGCCGCCTGCTAACTCCTGTCGCATATCTACGATCTGCACCTCTGGCAGAACCGCATCTCCGATCCGCTCCGATAATACATATTTTTTATAAATGCCCTGCTGCGCTCTGTAATTTGCCTCCAGTGAAGGCGTTGCAGATCCCATGACCACACAGGCATCTGTCATTTCCGCCAGATGGACTGCCACCTCTCTGGCATGATATTTTGGCATGGAATCGCTTTTGTAGCTTGTCTCATGCTCCTCGTCTATAATGATCAGCCCCAGCTTTTGAAATGGGGTAAACAGTGCACTTCTCGGTCCGATCATTACCTGTACTTCGCCGCGCTTGGCCCGCTTCATCTGATCGTAACGCTCTCCCGCGCTCAGCCGGGAATGCATCACGGAAACCGCATCACCAAAACGCTTATAAAACCGCAGCAGTGTCTGGTAGGTCAGGGCGATCTCCGGAATCAGCACAATACACTGCTTTCCTCTTTGCAGCATGGCATCGATCATTTCCATATAGACTTCTGTCTTGCCGCTTCCCGTAATACCGTGCAGAAGCACCGGTGTCCGGTCTCCTGCATCATACGAACGGATAAAATCATCCGCAATTTCCTGCTGCACCTCTGTCAGCTTCTTTTTTTCGCCGGGCAGCTCATCAAAATGTACCGGATTGCGGTATGTTTCATAGCTTTCCACCCGCAAAATGCCCTGCGCCGCCATACCCGTTACCGTCTGCGGCGAAACTGCCAGCTTACCGGTTACCATCGTATAACTGAGCGTCGCTCCCTCCAGCAGTGCTTCAAGGAGCCGTACCTTTGCCGCCTGATGTTTTTTCTGTGCCTGACACAGATATTCTCTTGCTTCGTTTTCCGTTACCGCCAGTGTTACCTCACGGTATACCACTGCTTTCTTCTCCTGCTTGACGGGAAGTACCGTTTTCAATGCAGCAATCATCGTGCATCCATAATAGCTTCTGATCCAGGCAGCTAACTGAATACTGCGCTCTGTTGCTTTCACAGAGGCCGGAACAATCTGTCTGATCTCCTTCAGCTTATCATCCGGAAGCTCCGCCTGCTCCGAAAAGCCGATCACATACCCTTCCTGTATATGATTACCTCTGCCAAACGGAATATGCACACACATTCCGATCTCCAGCTCTGTCTGCAGGTGCTGCGGCACTATATACTGAAACGCGCGGTCAATCTTTTCGTGGGAGATCCCCACGATCACATCCGCATATTTCTTTTCCATGTTTAAATCCTTCCGGCAAGTACATCCGCAATGATATCTCTTTCATCCATCGGATATTTCTTTCCTTTGATCTCCTGGTAATCCTCATGTCCTTTCCCGGCAAGTACAATGACATCCCCCGGCTGTCCATGGCGGATCACATAGGCGATTGCTTCTTTTCTGTCGATGATCTCCACGTATTTTCCGTCTGTTTTGGACATTCCCACCTTGATATCATCTATGATCGCCTGCGGCTCTTCGTTACGCGGATTGTCGGAGGTGATCACTGTCAGATCCGCCAGCTTTCCGCTGACCTCACCCATCTCATAACGTCTGAGCTTGGAGCGGTTTCCGCCGCAGCCAAACAGACAGACAAGACGCTTAGGCTTATATTCCCGCAATGTTGTGAGCAGGCTTTCCAGTGCCATGGCATTATGTGCATAGTCGATCATCAGCGTGAAATCATCCGATACTTTGACAAGCTCGATCCTGCCTTTGACATGTGCCTGCAGAAGTGCTTCCTTCACCTCATCTGCCGTGACACCAAAGTGATTGCAGATCGCGATCGCACAAAGTGCATTGTAAACACTGAATCTGCCCGGTGCATGCAGCTCGATATCCAGATTTACCTTTCCTCTTGCCTTAAAATCAATGCCCAAAAAGCCTGCGCCGCTGATCAGCTTCAGATCCTGTGCACGATAATCTGCATTCTCTGCAAAGCCGAATGTTTCAATCTTGCATGTATGATCCCTGATCACATCCTGATAATGGGCATCGTCACAGTTGACGATACCGACTCTGCACTGCTTGAACAACAGTCCCTTGCAATGCATATAATCAGCAAAATCCTTATGCTCCAGCGGTCCGATATGATCCGGCTCGATATTGGTGAAAATACCGTAATCAAAAACAAAGCCCTGCGTTCTGTGCAGCATCAGTCCCTGAGAGGACACCTCCATAACAACTGTGTCACAGCCTGCCTCGACCATCTTTGCGAAATATTCCTGTAATACATAAGACTCCGGTGTTGTATTGTTTGCTGGAATATGCTCCTGCCCGATGACCGCTTCGATCGTACCGACAAGCCCTACCTTATGTCCTGCGTGCTCCAGAATCGATTTTACCAGATACGTGGTAGTCGTCTTTCCCTTTGTACCGGTAATGCCGATCACCTTCAGCTTTTCTGCCGGGTGCCCAAAGTAAGCGGCAGATACAAATGCCAGCGCATAACGGCTGTCCTTTACCCGGATCACCGTCACGTCTGCATCCGCCGGCAAAAGACCGGATACATCCTTTGTCACGATCAATGCTTTCGCGCCTTTCTTTACCACATCCGGTATGAAAGTATGCCCATCTGCCGTTCCGCCTTCAATACAGATAAATAAAGAACCTTCTGTTACCTTACGCGAATCATATACTACATTTTCAATCTGCATGTCCTCTGATCCGCTGACCAGTTCATATTCCAGTTTTTCCAGTAATGCTGCCAGTACCATATCCATTCCCCGCTTTCTGTTATCTTGTCAAAACTTACTGTTTATCATATCACACTTTGACACACTTTACAATTTCCGCCCGGCTTTCGAACTGTTTCTAATTCTTTTCTATTCTTTTTCGTTTCTTTTTATACTTTCTACACACTTTATTC
>ERZ1026860.529-NODE-529-length-24406-cov-4.154285_pt1 | contig 24406 bp, 22 predicted proteins | sample MGYA00380160_ERZ1026860 | MGnify/ENA primary metagenome ERZ1026860 (study PRJEB33269, sample SAMEA4719796) | human gut metagenome | biome: human-associated habitat; feature: organic feature; material: feces | place: Cameroon | collected 2013-10 ... | reverse complement strand
CTACTGCGCACGCGGACAGTTCAGCCTGGACGCGGCCGAGGCGCTGCGGGAGAAGGGCGTCGACGCGTACAGTCTCAAGGGCGGCTATATCGAATGGCTGCGCGATCAGATGGAGCGCCAGCAGGCCGACGAGCTGATCTCTCAGCGCCGTCAGATGCTGCTGCGTAAGGGCGATGATGCTGCAATTCAGCTGCTGGCACCTACGACGATTGTACTGATTGGGGTTGTTATCATCATCATGGTGGCAGCAATGTCTGGTATGCAGCTGGCAATCTAATATAGCTATAAGCAGAACACCCTGCTTATAAAATAAAAATTTTTCAGGAGGAATTATTATGAACGATTTTATGAACAGACTTTACATCAAGGCTCTGGTCGGCGCTTCTATGGCAAAGAACGAGCTGAAGAAGATGCGCGAGGAGGACGAGGGCCTCGACATCATCATTACCATTATTCTTGTAGCAGTTGGTTTGGTTCTGGTTGGTGTTATTGCAAAGTACGGCACCGAGGCTTTGGGCAAGGCCAGCTCTGCAAACAGCGGTGCGAACACTGCAATCGAAGGTTTGAACAGTGCTGCTCACACCTGAAAAATTTATGAGCTGAAATGAGGGATGCGCAACGAAGAACATTCAGAATAAACTGATGTTTATAGTGATAAAAGCACAGATGGGCGTGCACAAGGCAAAAGCCGAGTGGCGCAGAATGTGTGAAGAAGAAGAGGGTCTGGATGTTATTATCGCAGTTGTGATGTTGGCAATCGGACTAATTGTTGCAGGAGTACTTGCAAAATACGCAGAACAGATTATTGGGGCTGCAGGTGAGCAAGTGAAGCAGATCACAGGATGAGGCAACGGCTCTTTTGGCGGGTAATCTGTCAGAGGCGGCGGTTTCCGAGGCTCATAAAGAAGGAACGAGTCCTGTCTTGCGGGGCAGGATTCGTTTCCATTGGGCTGTACTTTGTATGAGGTACAGCCTGATGGAAACGAAAAATGATGGATTGAGGAACAAGAATGGAATGGATCATTGCGGTATGCAGTGCCGGGCTGAACCTTGCGGCGGTCTGGTATGCACAAAAAAAGACCGGCCTCAAGCCGGAAAAACAAAGCCGATGGATAACGGCTTTGCTTCTTGCAGCAGCAGGCGGCTTTGCCGGTGGATACCTGATCGTTCTGCGGGTGGGTACCTACCTGCCCAATGTACTGCGGCTTCTGCTGTTGGGAACACTGCTTGCTGCGGCAGCGTATATCGATGCGCTGAGCCATAAGATCCCGAACTGGGTCGTGCTGTGCACGGCGGCAGTTTTTGCGGGGTGCACGGTTCTGGACTTTGTGCTCAGCGGGACGGATGCTGTGCCCATGGCGATCAACAGCGTTCTGGCGGCAGTGGTATTTTTTGTGGTGTTTTTCCTTGTGCGGCTGGCGTCACGCGGCGGCGGTGGATACGGAGACATCAAAATGATCACAGCGGCCGCATTGATTTTGGGCATATATGGAACGTTCGCTTTTTTACTGGTGTCCCATGTTCTGGCGGCGGTAGCGGCCATTGTGCTGTTGGTCAGCAAAAAAGCAACACGCAAAGACGGACTTCCCTTCGGACCATTTTTCTATTTGGGGTATCTTGCAACGATCCTGCTGGGATCGTTCTGAGGAAGGCACAGGAGGAATAAAACATGAAGAAAACGCGTCTTGTGGCATTGGCGGCTCTGGTAGTGATCTGTATTGCAGGCTGGGTGATCTTGGGCACGACAGCGGTGGCCAATGCCAAGCAGCAGAAAAATACGGTGGCAACAGCCGAATATTACCGCAGCAAAAAGCTGTTTCAGCTTTCATTACAAAACTACCAGAGCGCCATTGCAGCAAAGCCCACTGAGGCACTGTATGATGAGTATTTGGCGGCCTGCGCAGAATACTATGAGGATAAGCCTACAGCAAATGTGCGCAGCGTTGAAGAAAGTGCCTATGCGGCAGCAACTGCGGCCTACCCCAAGCGTGCAGACTACTGGGAAGCGTATGCGGCAATCTATTATGAAGAAGGTGACTATGACAAGCTGGTCGATGTGCTGAAGAGCGCGGATGCAGCCAAGATATCCTTCAATGATACCATGATGCAGTATTGGAACGAGGCTTATTACGCCTGCAATGTTTCCAATACCGGTTATCTTAGTGTTACTCCGGCGGGCATGGATGGCAGCTACTTTGGCTGGGATGGCGAGGAGAATGTCCTTTTCAGCAGTGTGGACGGCGATCTTTTGGATCAGAGCTATGCATTCATCGGCCCAGTGGGCCAGAGCACGGTGGTGCTGTGCGGCAACGGTGCAGGCGAAAGCTACGCTTTCCAGCTCAGCCAGAACCTGATGGTGGGCCGTTTTATGGCGGACATCGAACAAGCCAACGGCTATGGCGATGGTTTGGTGCCGGTACAGCTGAAAGGCCGCTCCGACTGGTGCTATATCGATCTGGACGGTCAGGAGTATCTGAGCGGATATCAAGCAGCCGGTATGTTCCAGAACGGGAAAGCGCCAGTTCAGAAAGACAGTACGTGGTTCTTTGTAAACCAAAGCGGAGAACAGCTGGGGGACAGCTATGACGAGATTCAGCTTTCAGAAAACGGAAGCTGGCTGGTGGCGGATGTATTCCTTGCCAAGAAGAATGGCGTGTGGAATTTCTACTCCGAGGATGGTAAGCAGCAGGGTGCGCTGGATGCGGATGAAGTGGATCTGAACAAAGGGAGCGGTCTTGCCTTTGCGAAGAATGGCAAATGGGGTTTTGCCACCAACGATGGAAACGTGGTGATTGAACCAAAATACGACGGCGCAAAAAGCTTTTCTGGCGGTGTCGCAGCTGTATGCGATGATGGCAGGTGGGGCTTCATCAATGGCTATGGTACACTGGTGATCGACTATCTGCTGGATGAAGCCGGATATTTCGATGACAACGGGAAGTGCCCCGCAAAGATGGACGGTAACGACGTGCAGCAGATGCTGAGTTGGCGCGTAGAGCGCAACTAAACGCGGAGGACAGACCATGAAAGAGTGGAAACAAAGCTTTTTGCGCGTACAGGAAGATGGTATGGAGGCCATTGAGGGCCTGCTGGTCATTACATTGATGTTGTTTGTGCTCCTTTATATCTGGGCGTACGGTTTCTTGCTTTATCAGAATTGGGCGGTACAGTATGTGGCGACGGATACGGCCTCCCGGATTGCGCAGACATCTGCATATCCGTATTCAGACCCGGTTACAGGTTTTGTGAGTCAGTCAATGCGGCAGGGCCTAAGTCCGTATCGATATAACAAGGATGAAAAAAATACTGCGGAAAATGCGAACAACATTCGAGCGGAAAAATATGCCAAATGGAGCTTACAGCAGGTAGGCTTTTCTCGGTCAGGAGACATCAATATAGATTCCAAGATAGTACATGATACAATGGCGCAAAGTCATGTAGAAGTGACAGTTACTGCGACTTATAGCATTCCGTTTGGTTTTGCGATGAAATATTTTGGACAGAGCCCATATCGGACATTTACGGCAACGGGGCGTGCGATGTGTCTGGACATACAACACTATATTTTTACTTCAGAAACCGTAAATTCGATTGAAGATACCATCGGTGTTGGAGTGGATTCAAAAACGATAAAAGCGTTGGAAAAAATCGTTTCGATGATTCGGACTACAGGCAAGTGGGTGGAAAAATTTTTTGAATAATGGGGATTAGCGAAAAAAGATTAAAAATATTTGCGGTTTGACGTCGAAAATTGCAAAATGCTGATTCGGCTTGGTGCAAAAAGAGGAACGTTATGAAAATTAAACTAAAAACCAAACAGAAAATTATACGACACACAGAAGGCGTGATTTCGGTGTTGCTGGTATTGCTGCTGGTGCCGTTTTATTCTGTAGCGGCAATTCTTGAAGAGGTAGGCCGCTATCAAAGCGCTTGCCGAGGATTGGATAATGCTATCAGCACAAGCGAGATATCAGTCTTGGCACAATATGACCAATATATAAAAGAAAGATTTGGCTTACTCGCAATCAGTCAGGACATTGATATTGATACAGCGTTTGAAACATATCTGAAAAAGCAGGACACGCAGGATACTCGTTCGTTTACTGGTGGGTCGGTCTTGGCTGAGGGCGTTTATTCGCTGGCAGATATAGAAACGCTGCGTCAACAGATACTGGAACTGTCGGCATATACAGTGCCGACAAAGCTAGTCGCGGATATAGGAGATTTCAGTAGCATTATAAGCCAGTTGGAATCGTACAATACCATGCTCAGCAATGTTACCAACCTACTGTCCGGTATTTCTACTGGACTGGAAAAGGGGATGGAGTCCTATAATGCACAGAGCGAAGCAAAAAAACAGATGAAAACCGCAGTGGACTCGACAATAAAATATCATGATGAGTACAAAAAATACGAAGAGTCGATGATAAATCTGAGAGAGCATCTGAATACAGTGTGTCCGGAAGATGAAGAAGGAGCAAAAAGCTGGAAAGAAAAAGAGCAGGAGCTTCGACAGAAAGCGATGGAAGCCGGCTCTCAATATGAGCAGACGATAAAAGATGAGAGCCGTAATGTTTCGGATGTGGCCAAAAAAATCGATGATGCAGTGGCAAAAGAAACCAGTGCATATGACTCGATCATAGAAACTTCCAAAACTTATGTTTCAGCAGCTACAGAGAATGAAAATGAAGAAATAGATAATAAAAAGAAGAAGACCGATGAAATTATGAATAATCAGAAAATATCAGAGGAGGTTGGATATCGGGCAGAAGACATCAAAGACGCAAACGATAAAGTTAAAGATTTTTATTCGGAAACTGTGGACAACATGAAGACAGGCGATAATGCAAAAGACGTAATGAAGGATTATAATTCAGATGCCTGTAAAATACTTCTGGAAGAACTTAATAAGGAAAAGACACTTTTGAACGGTACGGACTACGACAGCTTGACGGCGGAAAGCATCGACAAAATACTTTCACAGACCCATGTTGCAGATACCGGAAAGTTTGAGAATACAAAGCAGTTTGATGAGCTCTGGGAAGAAGCAAGAAATGTAGTTGAAGGTGAAGCGGTAAAATCGTCTATCATCGATACAATCGATGGCTTAGTAACGATTATGAATATTGATACGACATATGATCCAAATCTGAATAGTATGATCGATATGGATTACTATGGAAAACTTCCGAGTCAGAAGAACCGTTCCAGTCAGGAGTATTCATTAACTTCCCGATACGAAAATGCTGATTCACAGACAGCGAAGCTGAATCTCAACAAAATGGGTTTGTATCAGGCTGAACAGCGGTGGCAGGAAAAATCAGGAACGAATTTTAGTGTGGATGATGGTGATCAGAGCAGTGAAAATGGAAACCTGCTGAAAAAAATGCTTGGTGTTGTAAAGCAGGTTCAAAAAAAGGTCAGCAGCTTGAAGAATATGGTGACTGCACTGAGTGAGATTCGCAGCAGGATGGGAGAAGGCCTTTTGCTGAAAGGATACATGGCGTATAGCTTGTCGAATCGGATGAATTACAGCTCGGGTTCATCGCTTGTAGGAAAATCTTATTCCGAATGCGGCGGTCTGGCAGAAACAAATGATCAGCTTCAGAGTGCACAAATATTGCAAAAAAAGCTTGATGAGAAGATAGGCGGCCTGGCAAGTACATTTGGAGCGTTTACCAATAAAAATTATTCCTTCTGCGGAGCGGAACTGGAATATGTTATGTTTGGAAGCATCAATGAACTTAACAATCAAAAGGCGGCTTTTACACTCCTCAGCATGGTCAATGCGCTGCTTTCTCTACCGGCGGTTTTGACGAGTACCTATGTGGAAGTACTGAAGGATACGGCGGTTATCATGTGTGGGGCATGTCCTCCATTGAGCGCGGCAATGGTAGTGGTTGTTCCGCTTGTGTGTGCTTTAGCAAATGGTAGGTTGGATGCAATTATGCTGGTAAATGGTCAAAAAGCAAAGTTCATCAAAACAAACGATGACCTGAATATTACGCCTTCTGGTATCGCAAGAGTCATCAACCAACTGGCTGTTTCAAATGTGACAGACGCAAAAACAATGGAAAAATTAAAAGGTGCTAATAAAAAAATAAATAAAAACGATGATTCCGGAGCGGGTAATAAGGATAATTCTAACGATAATCAGATGAACAAAGAAAAAGATGCCAGCAAGCCATTGATCAGTGGATCGGATTACATAAAAGATGTACGTTCGTGGAATTACACACAGTGGATGACTGCAATCGTAATTCTATTGTGGCAGGATGAGACAGGAATGCTGAATCGATTTGTCGATATTATCCAGATGGAACAAACGAATCGTATTGAGGCCGGTAGAAACGATACTTACACATTGGAAGAACAGCTTTCAGGCAAAAAGAAAAAGTTTGATGTTGACAAAGCTTATACAATGATCCGGGCAGACGTCAATAAAAAGTTTGTAAACGTGCTTCCTGTTCCTACATTGTCTCGTAACTCAGTGTGGTCAACAAACCGTGTGCTCTATCGAGGGTATTAAAATGAAGAAAATAGTATCCGATTTTAAAGAACGTCAGGAAGGCGTTATGGCTCTGGAAGCCTGTATCTCCCTGACCCTGTTTATGATCGTTATGCTAGCTCTGTACAGCATATTACAAATATTTACAGTCCAGAGTATGATTGCTCATGCAGTGCAGGAGTCCTGTCAGAGCATAGCGATCGAAAACTATAATAACTCTTCGGTACTGACAGGCACGATGCAGCAGATCCCAAACTGGATATTGTCGATGGTCACAGGGCGTGGCCAAAATGACTTCAGCACTTCGGCCGACTTTTCACTGAAAAATTTTTTTACTGGTTCATTGGGGGAAGATAGTGTACTGAAAAAGCTTGATAAAAGAACGAATGTACAGTCAAATGCAAAAAGACGTTTTTCAGCGTATCTTGCGGGCAATGAAACAAAAGCAGACCAACTGCTGAAGAGCTATGGAGTTGTGAATGGACTTGAGGGAATCTCTTTCAATGGTACGGACGAGTCCGACACAGACATGACGATACAAGTTACATACAAGATCCGTTTGCTATTTTACATCGAAATGTTTCACTTTGGGGAATTTGACAGCACACAGAGCGTTTGCTGCAGACTTTGGAAATAAAAAACAGGCATGTTAACGTGCGGAAAGGATTGTGAATTATGGAGGAATACACCATTATCACACAAGGCAACTCCACTTATCTGGAAACAACGCTTGGAGCAGATGAACTGTTGGACGAAGTGGATCGCGGAATGCTGGTGTCGAACCAGATCAGCGGACTGCTGCCCCTCAGCGTGCAATGGATCAATGCAGGCTGCCGACTTCTGTATAATATCACAGGGCTGACACCGCTGGAGCAGGCTGCACGGATTCTGGAACATGAAAAACGGTTGAGCAACTTCTTCCTCGCACTTTGCAAGGCGGAGAAGGAATGTGATGAGTATCTGCTTGACCCGCACAAGATCGACCTGAGCCCGAAACATATCTACCTGGATGCCACTGGCAGCGCATTTGTTCTGTACCATCCGGTTCAGACGGTACAGTCAAATTACGATCCGATGGAGCTGACCCGTTTCGTGTTCCGTCTGGTGGGACAGCAGATGCCGCAGGATAGCCGTGTGGCAAATGTTCTATCACGTCAATTGCTGTATGGCGGAAGTTTTACCTTTGCGGAGCTGGAGCAGCAGTTAAAGGAGCGGCCAGATCCGAAGCCTCAGTCTGCACCGGTTCAGGAAGAGCCGGTAAGACCTGCACCGGTGCCCCCGGTACAGCGGTCGGAGCGTATCTTTGAGCCTGTAAAAGCACCGCAGCCGGAGAATGTCGTGCCGCAGCAGCCGCCCCACGCACCGGAGGCAGGACAACAGGACAACCCGTTTGCAAGAAATACAGCAGACAATCCCTTTGCTGCCAGCCAGCCGGAGCCGCAGCCTCAACAGATGAAGGACAAGAAGAACAAAAAGAACAAAAAAACAGAAAAGGCCGAAAAAGAAAAGAAGAGCGGCGGGCTGTTTAGCGGGTTGTTTGGAGGAAAGAAGGACAAGAAAAAGCACGTCGAGGAAGAACAGGAGAATCCGTTCCGGCAGGAGGCACCTGTTCCGGAACCGTCGGTGTATAAGCCTGTCTCGGCAGCTCCTGCCTACGTGCCGCCGCAGTCGTCTGGAGGCTGCACGGTGGTCTTGTCCAGCGGCCAGGGTGACGGCAATGTCCGCACGACCATTATGGGAGCTGGTGCAGGGGCAAGCCGTGAACTGTACCTTGTGCAGAAGGACACCAACCAGTACATTCATGTGACGCACACGAATTTTCATATTGGACGGGCAGAGGATGTGGTGGACTTTACTGTTCGGACCAAAAACTGTTATCTGGGCAACGACCATGCTTATATTCTGCTGAAGGACGGAAATTACTACATTGTAGATAATAACACACAGAACAGCACCTATTTGAACGAACAACGCTTGGAGCCTTCTAAGCCGACGCAGTTCCATGCAGGGGATACGATAAGGATGGCAGATGTGGTGTTCAGTGTGGTCGCGGGTTCCTGATATGACGTTGCAGTTGGCACATATGACTGACAAGGGCGTGATGCGCACCTCCAATCAGGATAGCTTCTGTGCACGGATCTCGAATTTTGGAGATCGGACAGTTGCCATGCTGGCAGTGTGTGACGGAGTAGGCGGACTGCAATCGGGTGAACTTGCAAGCACCGGGGCGGTTCGCTGCTTTGAAAACTGGTTTGAACAGCAGCTCCCGGAGTTGGTGCGAGCAGGCTTAACGGAAAACAGTATCTTTCTTTCTTGGCACGAAATGCTGGAACAGCTTCATAAAATGCTTTCCTTCTATGCCGAGAAAACAGGCGTTCAGCTTGGTACTACGGTCTCAGCAGTTCTTCTGACACAGGACAGGCTGTACTTGGTCCAGGTGGGTGATAGCAGAATCTATCTGGAGGATGGCACTGCTCTGCACCAGCTGACAAAGGATCAGACCTTGGCAGTACAGGAAATGGAAGCAGGACGCATTTCCCCGGAAGAAGCACAAGTGGATCAGCGCAGCAGCATCTTGCTGCAATGCCTCGGTTATGGTCGGGTGGAACCCGTGTTCCAAAGCACAGAACGCCCACAGAAGGGGACTGTCCTTCTGTGCAGCGATGGGTTCTGCCACAAGCTGACGAAAGCTCAGATGCACCAGATACTGACAGAACCAAAGACCAGAGATCAGCTTCAGCAGCTGCTGCAGGAAGCGGTGGCCTTTTGCCGGAGCAGAGGTGAGACCGATAACATCACTGCGCTGGTGCTTCGGTGGGATAACCGGGATGATCTGCCATCTGATTCAAAGGAATGGGTCGAAGTATGGGCAAGACTTTCGGGGGAAGCAGTACCGGAGGAATACGATCGGAAATTGGGGGAGAGTATGTGAGAGAAGATGTTGCGCTGGGGTTCACAAATCCGGATTATGAAAATATCCGGGTGCTGAACCGGCTGGGCGGAACGGGCGATCTGTTCGTTGCGCATAAAAAAGGCATGAACATTGATGTGGTGATCAAGCGCACCCAGCTGCAGTATCAGCATATCATGAATCAGGAAAATGAATCGTCGATCTTGAAGAGCCTGAAGCACCAGTATCTTCCGCGAATTTACGATGTTCTATATGGCAACGATGGCTGCATTTATACGGTGATGGATCTCATCAGCGGCCAGAATCTACAGCAGTATGTGGAACAGAATGGTCCAGTGACGCAGAAGGAGTGTTATCGATGGGCATGTCAGCTGTGTGAAGTAGTGCAATATTTGCATCAGGAAAACCGCGAAAAACCGGCTATTATCCACTGCGATATCAAGCCGGGCAATGTGATGATCACCAACAGCGGAGATATCTGTCTCATCGATTTTAATACATCGTTGATCTTCCGCCGAGACAAAACGGCTGTGGGTGTGACGGATGGCTATGCCGCACCGGAACAGTATCGGACCTCCGCCCGGAGCAGGCCGCAGCATACACCGCAGATGCCGACAGTGGCTATGCCGGAAAACCGGGTCCCTGCAGGCAGTGCGACTGTTCCCATGGACGCTGCTACGATGCCGCTGGAAAATGCGCAGGAGAGCGGCGCAATCGTAGGGATGGATGCATGGACTCCACCGATGGAGGAGACAGTGCCTATGCCGCAGAGCACAGGCGCACAGGCGCGGCCCGACAGGCAGACGGACTATGGCCCTATTTCCATGGCAACGGACATCTATGCCATCGGTGCGACCCTGTATTTTGCGGTGACCGGTCATAATCCTGAAAAATCGCTGGATGAAGTAACCCCATTAGAGCGCTATAAGCCGAAGATCAGCCGCTCAATGCAAACAATCATTATCCGTGCAATGCAAAAACAGCAGGAACGTCGGTTTCGGCAGGCTTCGGAGATGCTGCGCGCACTGAAAAACATTGATCGGATGGATCGCAGCTACAAGAGCTATCAGGTGCGTAAACGCATTATTATGCTGGCACTTACGGTCTGCTTTGCGGCAAGTGCATACAGCTGTTACTATGGTACAGAGCGAATGCGCAGCGAGCGCGAAAATGTCTATCTGCTGAATTTGGCTCAGGCGAATCAGGCAGAACAGAATGCAGATTATGATTCAGCAAAGCAGTTGCTGAAGGACGCAATCCAACAGCAGCCGGGGCGGACGGATGCCTATCTGCAGATGGCAGTGCTGCTGTATCGCACTGGCGATTATCAGGGGGCAATCGATCATCTGGACAGTGCAGTCTCCTCAGGAAATCTGGTGGAGAAGAATATGGATTCTGTATCGGTGGAAAAGCTGCATTTTATCAAGGGAAATTGTTACATTGAACTGAAGGATTATGTTAATGCAGTGCGGGAACTGCAGACAGCCGTCCGGCTGCAGGGAGCAGACACTGAAAGCTATCGAAGCCTTGCCATTGCACTTGCCAATGATGGAAAGCTGGAAGAGGCACAGCAAGCCTTGGAAACATTGAGGGAAAAGGGGGCTTCTTCCGGTGACTGTGATTTGGTTGCAGCGGAAATTCTGTCTCTGCAAAAAAACTACGATCGGGCACTTGAGCTTTACGCAAAAGTGTTCAATGAGGTGGAGGATTCGCAGCTTCTGAGTCATGCCTATTTGTCAGCTGCAAATGCGGCGCTGAATCAGGGCGATATACAAGAGGCTGTTCGCATTCTGAAACAGGGATGCAGGAGCCTTCCGGAAGGTCAAGCCGTGCTTCAAAAGGAGATGTTGGCGAATCTTATGATGCAGCAAGCCACATCCGACAAGGAAAATGCGGAAGGATACTATGTTGAAGCACGGAACCTACTGGAGGAACTGGTGAACAGCGGCTATGGTACAATTGCTACCCGGCTGAACCTAGCAACCGTGCTGCAGGCATTGGATCAGTACAGTGAGGCGGAAATGGTTCTGAAAGATCTGCAGGGGCAGTATCCATCGGATTATCGTTTCGATATGCAGATGGCCTATCTTCTGATTGATTGGCAGGGAGCCAAGCCGACGGAGCAGCGAGACTATCATCAGGCGGAAAGCTGTTATGCGTCTGCTCTGAAAAAATACCGCCAGGCACAGGCGAATGGGACAGAGGATGCACAGATGGCGGTTCTGAAAAACCTGATTGACCAGCTCCGCACCAGCGGATGGATCAAATAAGGAGGGAGTTCATGTGTCCACAGGACAAATCTTTTTTGTCGTTGGAATCGTTGGCATGATCGCTTCGGCTGTTGCGGCAGTCGTTTCAGTATGGATCCTGCGCAGGCAGGAAAAAAAGCTGAAAGAGCAGATCTGGAACGAGTATCAATAAAAAAATAATCGATTGAGGGGTATGAAAAAATGCTAAAAAAACTCAAAATTACGGTTTCCATCCTGGCAGTATCGGCTATGTTTCTGATGCCGACTGCGCATGCGGCACAGGCTGCAGTCACGCCGAACAAGGAGGAGGAAAACTGCATCAAAGAAGTGATGGAATTTCTGGGATTCGACACAGGGAATACCGAGTCCATTTGGAAGGGAAGTCTGTTCCGGAAAAACGGCTTTGAAGTACAGGACGGCAGGCTTTATCATTACACAGACGATCAGATGGACATTTATCAGCCCGGTTTTGTTCAGATCGGAGAAGGAGTGTACCACGTGTCGGCGGAGGGCGGTGCTATTGACAGCTATCCTGCCGGTTTTGCGATGGTGGATGGTGTGCTGTGTCATGTGTCTGTGACCGGAAGCTCCTTCGATAGATATCCTGCCGGTTTTGCAACGATTGATGGCAAGCTGTACCATGTCTCGCAGGATGGCTATGCCATTGATCAGTACACAAAAGGTCTGCACGAGATCGATGGCGGAATGTATTATGTTACGGAGGATGGCTCGTTCCTGGTGAACAGCGCGGTGGGGAATCTCACCTTTGGTGCGGATGGCCGATATACCTCTGGCAATGCAACGCTGGACAGCTATGTGGATCAGGCGTTGGCAGAGTGCACAAACTCTGGCATGACAAAGGCACAGAAACTGCGTGCAGCATATCTGTATGTGCGGAATCACGGTGCATATCTTGCCCGCCCGCATCAGGCAAGAGGTACGACGGACTGGGCAGAAGAAAGCGCGCTGTTCATGTTTGAACACAAAAAAGGCAACTGCTACTGCTTTGCAGGCCAGTTCCTTTACATGGCCCGTCGGCTGGGCTACGATGCCTATGTGGTGTCCGGCGGTGTAGGCCGTAAGGATTCTGACCATGCCTGGGTCATGATCCACGAGAATGGAACCCCCTATATCTATGATGTGGAACTGGAGTGGGGCTATCGTGTTGGTAAATACGGCCATGCAGAATACAATATGTACAAAATGCCGTTGAATAAAACGGTGTTCAGCTACCAGTTTCCGTGATCGTTGAGGTAGCTGCAAAATGGTTTTTAGTTCCGTAATTTTCCTGTTTCTGTTTTTGCCTGTTGTGCTTGGCTGCTACTATCTTCTGCCCGGACGGCAAGCGAAAAATCTCTGGCTCATTGCGGCCAGCTTGCTGTTCTATGCGTTCAGCGGGCTGTGGTATGTGCTGCTGCTGCTTTTTTCAGTGTTCTGTAATTATCTTGCAGGCTTGTTTGTCTCTGGGCGAAAGAGTGTGCTTTACACTGCTGTGGTCGTTAATCTTGGGATTCTGGGTGTTTTTAAGTATCTGACCTTTCTGGTGCGTACAGTGGATCAGCTGCCGGGCATGGCGATTCCGGTGCCTTCCATCATTCTGCCGGTAGGCATCTCGTTCTTCACGTTCCAGGGGCTGAGCTATGTGATCGACGTATACAGGAATGAGCGTTTGAAGAGCACTCGTTTCCAAGATGTGCTGCTGTACATTGCTTTATTTCCGCAGTTGGTGGCAGGCCCAATCGTCCGCTATGAGGATGTGGCGGGTGAGATTCAGAGCCGCCGCCACACACTGGAGCAGTTGGCAAAGGGACTGCGCAGATTCATTGTGGGCCTGAGCAAGAAACTGCTGATCGCCGATGTTTGCGGCAGTGTTGTTACCTTGATCTACAGTGCGGAACGCTCTGTGCTGGACAGTCGGGTGGCTTGGCTGGCGGCCGTGTGCTATCTGCTGCAGATATATTTCGACTTCAGCGGGTACAGTGATATGGCCATCGGTCTTGGCTTGTGCTTCGGTTTTCACTTTAAGGAAAACTTCAATTATCCGTATATTTCGGCCAGTATTCAGGAATTCTGGCGCAGATGGCACATTTCCCTTTCTACATGGTTCCGAGAATACCTGTATATCCCCTTGGGCGGCAATCGGAAGGGTAAGGCAAAGACCTACCGCAACAAGCTGATCGTCTTTTTCTGCACGGGTCTGTGGCATGGTGCCAACTGGACGTTTATTGTCTGGGGCCTGTGGCATGGCTTCTTTATCGTCGCAGAGGATGCTGTAAAAAAACTGTTTCGGATCGAAAAGCATGGCAAGGTCGGGCGGAACCCGGTGATGGCAGTGCTGAAGCATTTGTACACGCTGCTTGTGGTGTTGATTGGTTTTGTGATCTTCCGGGCAGACAACATGGGACAGGCGGCATCAATGATCAGGGCAATGTTTTCCGGAATCTCTGTCTCTGCTCAGACAGGGCTGCTGCTGGCACAGTGCTTCACTCCGCTGACCCTGTTTGCTATAGGAATTGGTATTCTGAGCAGCACACCGATTCTGCCGATGGTCTGCCATAAAGCGGAGCGGCAGACCGGAAGCGTACGCACATGCCTTCGAGTGATAAATTATGCTGCAGTGCTGGTGCTTCTGCTGGTAGATATCCTGCATCTGTCAGCTGCATCCTATGTGCCATTTATTTATTTCCAATTCTGAGGTGGGAAAATGCAATTGAAAAAATTAGGATACATCCTGTTTGTAGGAGCTGTTGCCACAATTTGCATTTTGCCTGTGGCCGTAATGCCTTGGCAGATGGAAAAGGCAGTTGGAAATGAGCAGCTTGCTTCCTTTCCGGAACTGCGGAAAGAGGACGGAAACTTCAATACCGGCATCCTGAATGAGTTTGCGGATTATTTTGCGGATCATTTTGGCTTTCGCCATGAGATGATCACGCTGAACGATTGGCTTACGGAAGCAACATTTAAGACGCTTGACAGCAACAGTGTGCTGCTGGGAAAGGATAGTTGGCTGTTTTATAAAAGCACCCTTGAGGACTATACTGGTACAAATCTTTTTACAGCCAGACAGAGCTATGCGGCTGCTCATGTGCTGGGGCTGATGCAAGAGTACTGTGAACAGAATGGCATCGATTTCTGCTTTACGATCGCACCGAATAAAAATTCGATGTACAGCAGTCAGATGCCGGCGCGTTATGCGGCAGCCTCTGTACGGAACGCCCAACTGCTTAAACAGCAGATGGAACAGCAGAACGTCCGATATATGGATCTGTTTGAGGTGCTGTCCAACTCTAAGGAGCAGTTGTATTACCGCCTGGACAGCCACTGGAACATGCGGGGGGCACAGCTCGCGGCACAGGCCCTGCTGAAGAAATTGAAAGGCTGCGAGGTGGAGTTTGATCCCTTTGTTACGGGGAAAAAGCTTCCGCATACCGGCGATCTGTATGAGATGGTATACCCTGCGGGAAGCGAGACGGAACAGGATACGGCATACGATTTTACATATCAGTATGACGAAAAATTCCACTCAGCGGATGATATCACGATCCACACAAAAAATTCTGAGGCAGACGGCAGTGTTTTTGTTTACAGGGATTCCTTTGGTATCAACCTGCATCCTTTCCTGGCGCAGAGCTACGGCAGTGCCTGTTTCTCTCGGAATATGCCCTACCGTCTGACGGCTGTTATGGAAGAGCAGCCCGATGTGCTGTTGGTGGAACTGGTGGAACGTAACCTGAACTGGCTGCTGGAACGCGCCCCGGAGCTGCCTGCGCCAGAACGTACGGTAGTCCCGGCGGCAGATACCGGAGCAAGATTGAAGGCACAGCGAGAGGATAGCCGCATGGAAGATACGTTCTGCCTGACAGGCAGTTTGAGCGGGCAGAATGTGGATGATGATTCTCCTGTTTATGTTCTGACAGAGACTGCGGCCTATGAGGCATCCCCCTGCGGAGAAAGCGAACAGCCGTTTACGGCATATCTCCCGCAGAACCTACGAGAGCAGGAATTGAAAGTTGCATTTCTGTCGGACGGAGAATGGGTCTGCTGTTCTCTGGTCGATTGAAGAAAAGGAATAGAAAGAAGGATAAAACAAAATGAAAGCAAGTCATAAGATGATGGGTGTAATCCTCTGCGGTGTGATGCTTCTGGCATCTGGCTGCGGGGCAAAAGCGGAAACAAGTGCATCTTCTGTAGCGGAGTCAGTGTCGGAAGCGGCTTCCTCAGTGGAGTTGAAGTCGGTTTCGTCCGAGTCGGCATCAGAGGATGCATCGGAAAGCGAGGCTGTTTCGGAAATTGCTTCGGAAACTTCCTCTGTTGAAAGCAAGGCAGTGTCGGAAGCACCGGCTGAATCCAAGGTGGAATCAAAAGCTGAGCCGAAGGCAAAATCCGAGCCTGCAAAGACGGAAGCAGCAGCTTCTCCCAAGGCGGAGAAACCCCAGCCGGTGGAAAGCAAGCCTGCCAGTGGGGCGGCTCCTGCAGAGCAGGCCGCTCCGGCAGAGGCTGCCAGCTTGGAAACTGCCCTGAAGTATGTGGGCAAGGATGTCTCCAAGCTGTATGCTGCCATTGGCAAGCCGACCAGTTCGGAGTATGCGTCCAGCTGCATCGGTGACGGTGAAGACGGACTGCTGTATTATGATGGATTTACGGTGACGACTTACCGTGAAAACGGCAAAGAGACGGTACAGGACGCCTATTGAACATGAAGTTTGGCCTCTGGCATTCTACCGGGGGCTGAATTTTTATATGGAAAGATGAAAATGAAACGCCAAAAAATCAAGCGATATCAGTTTAGTGTGACGCAGAATACACGAAGAAGGAGAGAGGCTACGCCGTTGAAGGCTGCCGGTGTGGTACTGGTGTGCCTGTGTCTGATTGCGGGGGCTGCTTTCGGTGTCTACAAGATGATCCGGAGCGAGGCTGTGGGGTGGCAGGGAGAAGGCCTGCACCGCTATTTTGTCTCACCGGCCACTGGCACACGCGTGCAGGGCCTGTATGAGATCAACCATAGTCTCTACTACTTTGGCAGCAATCATTTTTTGAAGATCGGCTGGATCAAAGAGGATGGCTATATCGGCTATGCTGACGAGGATGGAAAAATCACCCGGGGTGAAGCCAAGGTGGACGGAAAATACTACTACTTTCAGCCAGAGACCGGCCAACTGTATACCGGCTGGCTCACATTGGATGGTGTGGAGTACTGCTTTGACGAAACGGGACACCCGCGCACCGGAACCTATCAAGAGGATGGCAAAACTTGGGAGCTTGATTCTGACGGCCGGGTAAAGGGCCGACTGAATGGGTGGAAAAAGGTGGAGGGCATCCTGAAATACTATGATGAGACCGGCGCACCAGCACAGGGCTGGATACAGCTTGAAGGAAAAGATTACTTCTTTGTGGATGGTATCAGCCAGGCTGGATGGGTCGAGACGGATGCGGGCACCCGCTATCTGGATGGAAACGGAAACCAGATAACAGGGTGGTGTGTGATCGATGGCCAGCCCTATGCCTTTGATGCAGGTGGTGAACTGAAGCAGGGATGGGACCATTCCCATGAAAAAAGCTACTATTTTATCAACGGCATCAGTCAGGCGGGCATGTTCCGTGAAGGCACGCTGAGCAGCGATCTGAACGGCAGCGGAAGCGTTCAGCCGAGTGGAAATGCAGCACTGGAGGAAGACCTTGCAGAGGATGCCGAGGGTGAACCGCCGGAAGAAGAACTGTTGGAAGAGCAGCCTGCGCAGATGGAAACGGAAGGTGGAAAGACCACTCCGGCAACAGAGCAACAGACGCAGCCTGCAGAGGAACCTGCGGCAGCACCGGAGACCACCCCGGAGCCGCCGATAGAACTGGAAACTCCGGCAATGGAACAGCGGGAAGAAGGGACGGAAAATGCATGAAAACGACAAGACGTGACTTCCTGTGCCTTTCGGCCATGGCATGTGCCTGGCTTCTGACGGGGTGTCAGCAGCCCACTGTGGAAGAGCGGGCAGTCAGCTGGCAGCCGCAGCAGGGAAGCAGCGGACCGGCCTCTGAATCTGATCTGCTGATGAATGCGGCGCTGGACGACGATGCTGTTCTGCGGGAGGGAATCCGAATCCCCCAGAGCTTTGAACTGCCGCTGGAAGGTTCAACGGGCTTTGCAGGAGCAGCTGTGATGCCGCTGTACGAGAAACCGGATGTGACCAGTGCGGTGCTGCGCAGACTTGCAGCGGGAGATATGTTCTACATCCGGCAGGAGTCGGGGTCATATTGGCAGGTCTGCCTGCTGGATGGCACCGTGGGCTGGTTGGAAAATGAATTGTGCATGATCAATCTGCCGGATGTTCTGCCCTCTATCGTGTACGAAAACCCCAACGCAACAGCATCGATCTTCAGAACATGCGGAGAGGACATTAAAGGCATTACGGGACAAAAGCTATATGATGGCCGGTTCTACAACCAGCGTCTTGGACGGGATGAGTTTGTAATGCCCATCAACTACACTATGGCAAAAAAAGTTGGTGCGGCTCAGAAAAGTGCGCTGCAGGCGGGCGATTGCCTGAAGATCGTAGAGACGTTCCGACCTTATGAGGTACAGATGCTGGTAAAGGATGCGGTATATGCCAAGGCGCGTGCCGACAAGGATTTGATGACGGAGCTGAATAAGGGAGCGTGGAATATCGGCTGGTTCATTGCAACGTCTCTTTCCAACCATCAACGAGGTGTGGCGATGGACACGACTCTGCTGCGCATCACAGAGCAGACGGAGCACAAAATGGCTGGATGTCCCTTTGTACAGGTGACGGGTGAGGAATACGCCATGCCCTCTGCCATGCACGAGTTGAGCAGTGCGGCGGCCTGCTTTACCGGGCCTGTAACATCCAACTCCGCCACTGCGTGGAAGCGGGCCACAGCGTCGGCATCCATGACAGACGGTGCCCGGCGGCTGCAGAGCTACTGCACCAATGCAGGCATGACACCGCTGGCCTCGGAGTGGTGGCACTTTAATGATCTGGATGCCCAGAACAAAGTACGTATGACCTCCGGAAACGGAAAATTCTGGCTGGATGGGTGTGTCAGCTGGAAGATGTTTGAAGCATAATTTCAGGATCAGAATTTTGGGGGAACATGGAATGAAGAAACTGGAGAAAGTAAAAAGCGGTTTTTGCTGTTTGCTGCTGATGCTGGTGGTGTTTGCGGTGCTGACGGCTTGCGGCTCCAAGGCGGCTACAGCGGCGGATAAAATTGAACTGGGACAGAAATACCTGACCGAGCTGAACTATACGGAAGCTGTGGCATCTTTTACCGAAGCCATCAAGCTGGACCCGGATAACATTCAGGCGTACATGGGCCGTGCGGAAGCCCACATGGCCTTGGGTGAGTATGACAAGGCACTGGCTGACTATCGGTTCGTCAGCGGAAAGACGGAGGATATGCCCTACACACGGGCACTTTCCTACATCGGCCAGGCGGAGGTGCACGAAAAAATGGAACAGCCTGCCCGCGCCGTTTCGGATTACGGATTGGCAAAGGCACTGCTGAAGGCCAGTGACGCAGGAAAGGCAGAAAACGTTTCGGAGAAGGATGTCAGCGCAAAGCTGGTGCAGGTGCTGTATGTCCATGCGGCCCTCTGCGAGACCCTGACAAATTACAATACCGCGCTGGAAGACTACAACGACCTGCTGGAGCTGGGCGAGAACACTGCCGCCAAGCGGGACGAAGTGCTTTCTCAGCTGGGTGGGACGGCAGAAGACGAAAACGGCCTGACCGATGCGGAAGAGCCTGCTGCCGAAAGCACCGCGGAGGAATCGGCGGAAGAGCTGACAGAAGAACCTGCCCCGGAGCAGGAAGCCGCTTCTGCATCCGGAAATGAGCCGATGAGCGAGAAAACGAAACCGGAAGAGTCGGCTTCCGGTTCGGAACAGGAAAAAGAAAAGGCAGCACCAAGTACGGCGGCTTCGTCGCAGGCAGAAGAAAAAACAGAAGTTAACTGGGTGGAAGATACAGTAAGGTCAAAATATTCCGGCAATCGTGTGAGTGTACGATACTGCATTGGAGCAAAAAGCATCCAATTCCTGTATGATGACGAACCCAAAACGTATCATTTGTCCGCACCGCTCCAGTCCATACAGCGGGTCAAAAAGGGTGACTATGAACACTTCGTTTTTTATGTGCCGGAGGGAACGACCGTTACGGCAGACTGGTCGGGCGTCGATGGGGCGATGCTTCGCTGGGTTGAAGTGGATCATATCTTTTCGGAAGACGAACTGAAAAATGTAAATGATTCAGATGTGCAGATGGAAACGAGCATGAACGTCCGAAAAAATATAATGTATCAACAGGTGCAGAGCTGGGATTATGTAACATATACCAGTTGGGCAAGCGAGGACGGCGGTGTTGTATTTTGTGTGCAATAAATGCGGAGGTGCAAATATGATTGCGGAAAAAAGAAAGCCGCTGCTGCAGCTGGCCGCAGCAGTTCTGCTGGCGGTAATGCTCCTGACTGCCTGCGCATCCAAGGCAACAAATGCGGCAGACAAAATTGAATTGGGCCAGAAGTATCTGACCGAGCTGAACTATACGGAGGCTGTGGCCGCATTTACGGAAGTGATCGGTCTGGACCCGGAGAACATCGAAGCATACATGGGCCGAGCCGAAGCCTATAAGGGGCTGAAGCAGTACGACGATGCAAAGGCGGACTATACCACAGCCATTGAAAAAACAGACGAGATGCCCTATACCCAGGCACAGGCATATACCGGCCGAGCAGAGGTCTATGTTCTTACAGAGGAGTCTTCTGCAGCAGAAAGTGATTATACCTCTGCGATCGGCCTGCTGGATCAGGACAACGTGGGCGAAAAGGAAAATGTAGCAGCTGACCGGATTACCCAACTGAAAATCAAGATCCTGCAGCTTCATGCAGAGATCTGCATGAAACTGGGCTGGTATGATAAGGCGATGGAGGACTATGCACGGCTGGAAGAACTTGGCGTGGATATGTCGTCAGAACAAGGTGATGCGGAAAGTGAGACAGCTGCCCGGAGCGGAGGTGCGTATGTGTGGAGTTACACAGATGATGAGGGCAATGTCACCCAAATGCTGCTTACTGTGCAGGCCGGAAGCGACCAATTGAATGCTGCAGTGGAATATCCGCCGGAACTTGGATCAGAAGAAGTCGGTTCCATGATCGCATATTATAAAATGCAAAAAAACGATCCTGAATTATTGCAGGCTCAGAAAGAAATGCAGAAGCTATCAGAAAAAGGCAGCAAAGTGTCCGCCCAGATCGATCCCAACCATGTAACAGAAGCGCAAATGAAGGAGTTGGAAGCGATTTCAGCTCAGTGGGAAGCGCTTGAAGCCAAATATGGCGATGCTATTCAGCGGTATGAAAATGAGATGGAAAAATGGGCGGGAATAGACTGGAAACCGCAGGTCATTGAAACGCTCGTACTGAGCCATCCTGTCAGCAGAGTGGAAAAAACATCAGACGTTCTTTACATTTATGTCCCTACGGGAACAAAGCTCGTGAGTGCGAAAATGTTGTTTGCATCGTATAGCGGAGAACAGGAATCTGTGGATGTGATAACGATGATAAGCGAAAACAGTAAAAATGACTTGTCACGGCCTGTATATGAATGGACTACCGACAGCGATGTGGCCGGCTCCTTCAGGATGGAATACCGTGAGGACAAATAAGAGCAGTGCTATGAAAAACTGGAAAGAAAGATTGTGTGCGGCCGCAATGCTTCTTGTGGGGCTGTTTCTTGTGGCCTGTGCATCCAAGGCAACAAATGCGGCAGACAAAATTGAATTGGGCCAGAAGTATCTGACCGAGCTGAACATACCTCTGCAATCGGCCTGCTGGATCAGGACAACGTGGGCGAAAAGGAAAATGTAGCAGCTGACCGGATTACCCAACTGAAAATCAAGATCCTGCAGCTTCATGCAGAGATCTGCATGAAACTGGGCTGGTATGATAAGGCGATGGAGGACTATGCGCGGCTGGAAGAACTTGGCGTGGATATGTCGTCAGAACAGGGTGATGCGGAAAGTGAGACAGCTGCCCGGAGCGGAGGTGCGTATACTTGGTACTATACTGGTGAGGATGGAAGCACTACCAAGGAACTGCTTACAGTGCAGGCTGGCAGCAACCAGCTGACTGCGGTGGTGGAAGTATCTCATCTGGAATCAGAGGATATTGTAAGCATGGTTCTTTTTCAGGAGTTCCAGAAAAAATATGGCGCCATTGATGTGGAAAATATGTCGGTGGAGCAGATGGAATTATTGTCTTCTATCTATGAAAGTGAGTGGGACAGCTGGGCGGCAATGAACTGGCGGCCCCAGATTTTTGAGACGATCATGCTGAGCAATTCGGTCAGCTGGGTGGAAAAAACGGCGGATACGCTTTCCATCTATGTTCCCACCAATACCTGCTATCAGGATGCCGAGGTAACCTTTGTTACCTACGACGGAAAGTCAAAGAGCTATAGTATTGCGGATATGCTGGATGGTAATGCGACTACGCCGGTTTACTTGTTGGATGATTCCGGTGTAGAAGGCTCTTTTAAACTGGAATTTAAGGAAGCAAAATAAACAGAAAGGAAAACACAACAATGAAAAAACAAAGGGGATTGCAAATTCTTGCGGCAGTGGTACTGGTTCTTACCCTTTTCACGGCCTGCACATCCAAAGCAGCCAAGGCCGTGGAAAAGGTGGAGCTGGGCCAGAAGTATCTGACCGAGCTGAACTACACCGAGGCTGTGGCTTCCTTTACCGAAGCCATCGATCTTGACCCGGCGAACATTCCGGCATACATGGGCCGAGCCGAGGCTTATGTGGGCTTGAAACAGTACGACGATGCAAAGGCGGACTACACCACCGCCATTGAAAGACCGCCGACCAGCCCTACACGCAGGCAGAAGCCTATGTAGGCCGTGCGGAGGTGAATGAGCTGACAACGGCCAACGAAGACGCACTGAGTGACTATGAAGCAGCATCCACAGCGCTGGATACTGTGGATGTGGAAAAAATTACCGATGTCACTGAGCAGATGCTGGAAGCGTTGAAGATCAAGATCTACAACGCCTGCGCCCGGCTGAAAGCGTTCTTTGGTCAGAATGAAGCCGCAGCGGCTGACTACACCAGTGCGCTGAACAGTCTGGACAAGCTGCCGGAGGATACCGATGTTCTGGATGTGAAAGCGACCAAGATCGTGTCTTATACAGGCCGTGCCGATGCCAATGCGGCACAGGAAAAGTATGAGGAAGTTCTGCCGGACTATGATGCACTGATCGCACTGGGTGAGGACAAGGCCGCAGACCGTGACGCCATTCTGGCCGCCGGAAGCCTTGCAAAGAGCAAAGCCGGTGACCTGCACAGCTCTGACAGCTGGCTGGATGAAGTGAATCACACAGACTATGCGGAGGATATCCAGCTGACCGAAGCACAAAGCGTACTGAGTCAGGCCGCAGCTGCGGCACAGGCCGACGGAACCAAGGCTTATGACAAGGTGAAAGAGCTGCTCTCCACCGACGCAGCCAAGACCGCCATGCAGAATCTGCTGGCCCGTGGCTACCAGCTGCGCTATTACGATGCCGATGGCAAGATGCTGGCTGTCTATGTCGGCGACACTGCATGGGCAGATGTGAACGAAGAGGAAAACGGTGTGGTCACCGCCGACGAACTGGCGGCAGCGGCACAGCCCACTGCCGAGGATGTGAGCGGCGTGTCCCTTTCCAATCTGTACGTCTATTACGGTGCCTGCACGGGCCGCAGCCGTGAGGGCGAGGGCCTGTGGTTCATCCTGAACCCCGGCAAAAAAGACCTGACCGCTGAGATCTATACATGGAAGAACGATAAGCCCGAAAACGGTTTCAAGCAGAAGGAAGAGCCAAAAGCTACTCCGGCTGCAGCTGCAGTCTCGGCGGCAAATGTGCAGATGACCTCCTACACGGCGTCCGATGCATATGCGCCCAATTATCAGGGCGTGGTAACAACGGTGTCGGCAAAGATCACCTATGGTGTGGGCGGAAACACGATCCGTGTGGTCGAAAACTGGATGGACAACGGCGAGCTGCGCAACAGCTATGACGCCAAATTCACCCTGAGCGGCGGCACTATCACGCGGGCGGAGCGGGACGGATACAACGGCACGTTCTATGTAACGGCGGGAACAAAGGTCAAGTCTGTCATGACCACCGAAACGCGGAATGGCAGCTCTAGCACGTACAACCGCACCTCGGACGGCATGTATGCGGGCTTTGGCAGCTACGGCGTGCTGATCGTAGACGAAACGACCGGAAAGAGGGTTTATTAAAAAGCCTTTTGCCGGATAAAATCAACGCAAGCACCACGCAGGAATGGGAAGATGGCGGACCGGGAAGATCGCACTATAAAATCGTGTGCGGCGAAGGTACGACCATCGGCGTGGCCGTGGGCTGGCTGGCAAATGGCCAAGCATGGACGGTCATTGTGATGCTCTGACCCTCACTGGAAAAAAATGAAAAGGGGCTGTTGCACAAGCTCCAACAAAAAGACCAGAGTTATTTAGCCGAAAGGTTTTACAACTCTGGTCTTTTGTTTTACGTCGCTTTCGGCAGTGTGCAAGAAAAAGCGTACCCGCCTAATGAAACCATGTCTTCACCTAGTCTCTCCAAAGTGCGAAAATAGTACCATGGAAAAAATGTATTTTTGAGAGCAGTCTGAAAAATACAGAGACGCAGCAAGGAGGACTCCATGGAGAAGCAGGCATTGGCAGTA
>ERZ1026860.526-NODE-526-length-24500-cov-8.511843_pt1 | contig 24500 bp, 23 predicted proteins | sample MGYA00380160_ERZ1026860 | MGnify/ENA primary metagenome ERZ1026860 (study PRJEB33269, sample SAMEA4719796) | human gut metagenome | biome: human-associated habitat; feature: organic feature; material: feces | place: Cameroon | collected 2013-10 ... | reverse complement strand
ACAGAGCAGGGAACATTCAAGCCTTAAAGAACGACTTGAGGAAAACAAAAGAATTGTTGCAGAGCGAGAAAGAGAAAACGCACGCTGCCGAAATCATGACAGAGGAATGTCAAGATAAGCTAAGGCAGGCAGAACAGGAACGGGACTATGCACTCTCCCATCAGAAAAAAGTAGAGATACCGGTTGAAAAGCCGGTGCTCTATCAAAAGTGTCAGAATTGTAACCAGACAGCTTATCTGAAAGCGAAGGAAAGGTATGATACACAGAGAGAAAAACTGGCAGGCAGATATAAAGCAAAAACAGTCATGTATGAAGCATTGATATTTCTGTTGATATGGTATTCCGTATCAACTACTCTTTTTCAGATGATACGGTCAAAAGTATTCATTTCTGATTGTGGAAGATTCTTTGATATAATCGCAACTTTTATACAGAGCATTGCAGGGTGGATTATACTGACAGGAAAGAATGTGGCACAGATTAGTAATGGAATATCTAATCCTGTCGTTGCCGGAATTGTATATTGGCTGATAAGAATATTGATTTGCGGTGGCTGTCTAGTGGGTGCGGGAATATTTTTGGCATTTATCGGAATAAAGATTGTAGGTCTATATAAGAAATACTGTTGGGACATGATTACCATAATGGTAATACTTATAAGCATGGCAACAGCTATCTACTTTGGGAATTGGATAAAGACAGCATTGCCAATAAATCTGCTATTTCTCTTATTATTCGTGCAACTGGTATATGTTGGAATCAGGTGGTATGTAAAAGGCTGGCAGGAAACAAGGGGATATTATTAAAAATCCGATTGTAAACACACAATTTTATATATGTGCTTAATCACACCTCTTTGCATTTTAATAAAATCCTACAAAAGCTTTGAAAACAAAGGATTCATTGTAATGTGTTCGCTTTATCCCTTTATATGATTTCACACTATGTTCCCCTTGCCGTGACTGCTCATAATGGCAAAAGCAAGGGCTGGAAAATCGCATAACGCAATACAACAAAGTGTAGCAATTGTGATATTATGAACGAAGAAATCATCTTTGCATAAGAAGTCAATAAGGCTGAAGGAATTAATCTCTGCCGCCTTATTGACTTTCAGGTGGGCTTCAATTATAATTAAATCAACTGATTTAAAACGAGCGATTTAGTAAAAGGAGAGATAAAGTATGCCACCAAAAGCAAAATTTACAAAAGCAGAAATTATTGAAGCTGCATTAAATATTGTTAGGGCAGACGGATATGAGGCTTTGACTTCAAGAGCGTTAGGAACATACCTCGGTAGTTCGGCAAGACCCATTTTTACTGTATTTAAAAATATGGAGGAGGTTCAGCAGGATATGATTAAATCTGCTAAAGCTCTGTATAAAGAATATGTCAATAAAGGACTAACAACAGAGCCCCCGTTTAAAGGGGTGGGTACACAATATATTCTCTTCGCTGTTAATGAGCCTAAGCTTTTTCAACTCCTCTTTATGACGGAGCAAAAACAAATTCCTGACTTATCAGGTGTACTTCCGCTGATAGATGAAAGTTATGAGCAAATTCTATTGTCAATTCAAGATGATTACAAAATTAGCAAGGTATCTGGGAAAAAACTGTATTATCATCTTTGGATATATACACACGGAATTGCAACGCTTTGTGCCACAAAAATGTGCCGATTTACAGACGAAGAAATCAGTACAATGATTACTGAGGTATGTATGAGTATTTTGAAAAAGCTGAAGGAAGGAGAAAATAATGATTAAAGCGAGAAATATAATAAAATCCTACCGAAACGGAGAAAGCCGATTCCAAGTATTAAAGGACATCAGTCTTGATATTAAGGATAATGATTTTGTGGTTATTCTCGGCGCATCTGGTTCTGGCAAGTCAACCTTTTTGAATGTAATTTCAGGTCTTGAACACCCTGATAGCGGTAAAGTGTTTTATGACGGAAAGAATATTACAGCACTTTCTGATAATGAATTAACTTCATTTCGTAAGGAAAATGTCGGATTTATTTTTCAGCAGTATTATTTGCTACCCAATATGAGCGTTGATAAAAATGTAAAAATGGGTGCTGATTTAGCAAATAATAAAGATTATAAAAACGTCATTAGAGCGGTTGGACTCGGAGAAAAACTACATAAATATCCAAGCGAACTTTCGGGTGGCGAACAGCAAAGAGTATCTATTGCAAGAGCTTTGGCAAAAAGACCGAGAGTATTATTTCTTGACGAACCGACAGGAGCATTAGACGAACAAACAGGACGACAGGTTCTTGATTATATATGTAAACTTCAAAAGGAATATGGTTTTACGATTGTAATGGTAACGCACAATTTGAATATTGCGGAAATGGCAAACACAGTTATAAAAATGAATAGCGGAAAAATATCTGAAATTTACACAAATGAAGCACAAAAGACTGCTTATGAGATAGGGTGGTGATGGTATGCTCGTTGGAATAAAAAATGTTTCAAAACTCATCGGTATTTCCATTATAGCCTGTTGTGCTGTTCTTGTTTGTACAATGTTTCTGAACTTTTATTTTGATATTCGATTAATTGAGAGTGAAATTACATCTGAATTATCAATGTTTTTTTATAATGCTCAGGTTTCTACCGCAAAAGTCGTTTGCCTTGTAAGTGGCGGATGCTTGCTTTTAACTGCGATTGTTATGTTGTTGTTTTATATTAAGCATTATATTGACACGCATAAGAAGGAACTTGGGATATTAAAGGCGTTGGGATATTCAAATATCAAAATTGCAAAAAGCTTTTGGGTATTCGGAATTAGTATATTTATTGGAACTGTAACCGGATATGCAGGAGCATTTCTTATAATGCCGTGGTTTTACGCTCTACAAAATGAAGATAAAATGCTTCCTGAGATAACTATCAATTTTCATCCAAGCATTTTATTTTATTTTGTGGTATTGCCGACTGTGTGTTTTTCGGCACTTTCAGTTTATTATGCCTGGTACAAATTCAAAAAACCTGTGTTGCTGCTTTTGAAAGATAATATGCAAACTGCTTCTAAAACACCAAATCATAGAATCGAAAAAAGCAGTGAATTGTCGTTTGTAGAGTATTTGAAAAGGAATACCTTGAAATCTAAAAAGGCACTTGTATTCTTCATTATTTTTGCTTCGTTTTGCTTTTCAGCTATGACACAAATGTCGTTTAGTATGAAAGATTTATCAAGTGAAATGATGGGTGTGATGATGTTGGTCATCGGACTTGTATTAGCGTTTACAACTCTGTTTCTTGCTATAACTACAGTAATAAACGGAAATACAAAAACTATTGCTATGATGAGAGTATTCGGCTATTCACAGAAAGAATGTTGCAGGGCAATTTTAGGAGGATACAGACCGCTGTCCTATATTGGTTTTATAATCGGAACAGTATATCAGTATGGATTGCTTCGGCTTATGGTGGATATTGTATTTAAGGATGTCGAGGGTGTACCTACGTATAAATTTGACTTTCCTATTATGCTTATTTCTCTTGCTTGTTTTATCACGATTTATGAAATTATGATGTATATATATTCTGAAAAAATTAAGAAGATTTCTATCAAGGAAATTATGATTGAGTAACAGGGGAAAATACATACAAACAATATGGATACAGTGCCCTGTCTGGTGAAAAAAACTGAACAATGATACTGGAAAATACCAAATTTAAAAGTTTCATCTGCATTGTCAGAAGTGAAAAAATATAGAATAATAGGGACAAATAAATCTAAAAGGGTTATTTGTCCCTTATTTATCTTTGAATTAAATTTCTAAGGAATCTTCCGCATCTACCCACATTTGCATCGTTCCATCAAGATACAATCTTGCATATTCAAGTGGTTCATCAATAGCAAGTGCATTTAATGCACAATCTGATCCAGGTGTTGTTTTTAAATTCTTTTCTGCTTCCCAGCAGTCAATGCGGAGCATATAGCCAGCACTGGTATATACATCAATGCTGTTTCTGTGTGAATTGTATTCTGCAAATATCGTTCTCATCGTATCAAATCTCCTTATCGTTCAATCAATCATTTGTTAAAAAAATAGAAGCATTTCAATCAGTTCACCATGTCGTTTTAATTTTGTGTTATACTGTTTTATAAGATTTTCTTGCCCTTGTATTTGCCCTTATCAGAGTTCGTAAACACTGGTGGGACAATATAATACAAGGGAAACAATAAGGGAAAGCTCACCTGCGATAAACTTAGTGTTTTCAAGGGCTTGAGAGATATTTGATAATAAAATATAACAATTATTAAATCCCTTGGAATACATGAAATCTCAATTCAAGTTTGCTGAAACATCTTTATAAAATCTTTATACCATCTTATAATGCTTAATCCCTCCTTAAAAGTATTCAGTATATAATGCAGAAAAATGAATACTGACAGGAGGGATTTTGTTTGTCTAAACATATTGGGTTTCAGAATAAGCTATCATCTTTTCAGATCATCATTCTGGGATTTGCCGGTGTGATAGTACTGGGGGCACTATTGTTGATGCTTCCGATATCAACACAAAACGGTGCGGTAACGCCTTTTAGCAAGACTTTGTTTACAGCCACATCAGCTGTATGCGTAACGGGATTGGTCGTATTTGATACAGCATCTTATTGGTCTGGCTTTGGTCAGCTTATTATATTGATTATGATACAGATCGGTGGACTTGGAGTGATATCTGTAGCGTCGTTTTTATCCATGCTGGCGGGAAGAAAGATCAGTCTGATGCAGCGGCAGACCATGCAGAATGCTTTATCAGCACCACAGATGGGCGGTATTGTAAAACTGACGCGGTTTATCTTTCTGGTGTCTTTTGCAATAGAAGGAATTGGGGCGTTATTGTTAATGCCTGTATTTATGACGAAGTATGGAATAAGAGGAATCTGGATGGCGGTTTTTCATTCTGTTTCGGCATTCTGTAACGCAGGCTTTGATCTGATGGGAAATCAGACCGGACAATATAGTTCATTAACTTCTTTTGCGGGAAGTGGCTATGTGACATTGGTTATATGTTTGTTGATTATGATAGGTGGGATAGGATTTCTCACTTGGAAAGACATTGCTGTAAAGAAAACTCGTTTCAAGGAATACAGTATGCAGACAAAAGTCATATTAGTTACAACAACAATTCTGATCGTTATACCGGCAGTATTTTTCTTCTTTTCAGATTTCGCAAAGGAACCTTTAAAAGATCGCATCTGTATGTCTGTATTTCAGGCTGTTACACCAAGAACTGCGGGCTTTAATACAGCAGATCTTAATAAAATGTCTGATGCCGGCAGAAGTGTGATGATGTTATTGATGCTGATTGGCGGGTCACCCGGTTCTACCGCCGGAGGAATGAAAACAACAACCATTGCGGTACTGTTTGCAAATGCTATAGCTGTATTTCGGAAAAGACAGAATGCCAATTGTTATGGGAGAAGGATAGATGATAGCACTGTAAAAAATGCATCCGCCATTTTATTTATGTACGTTTTCTTTTCAATGCTGTCTGCAATTATTATTAGTATTACAGATGGTATTCCAATGCAGATGGGCATGTTTGAGACTTTTTCGGCAATTGGAACGGTTGGACTTACATTGGGCATTACCCCGACTCTTTCAGCGGTATCAAGATTTTTGCTGATATTGCTCATGTTTTTTGGCAGAGTCGGAGGCTTAACTATTATATATGCGGCATTTTCACAAAAAGATGCCAGTACTTTAAAATATCCGATGGAAAATATAACAGTAGGATAAGACAGGAGAGAGTAGAATATGAAATCAATATTATTAATCGGTTTGGGGAATTTTGGAATGATGATAGCAAAGCAGATTTATGAGCTGGGACATCAGGTAATGGCAGTTGACAAGAATGAGGACAGGGTAAACGAAGCGCTTCCTTATGTTACCAATGCACTGATAGGGGACAGCACCAATGAAAGCTTTTTGAAATCGCTTGGTATCAATAATTTTGATGCATGCATAGAAACCATAGGCAGTGATTTCCAAAGCTCACTGGAAACTACTTCATTATTAAAAGAGTTGGGCGGAAAAATGGTGGTATCAAGAGCGAACAGGGAAGTGCAGGCAAAGTTTTTGTTAAGAAATGGTGCTGATGAAGTAGTAAATCCGGAAAAGCAGATCGCTAAATGGACCGCTATCAGATATACATCAAATTATATTCTGGACTATGTGAAGCTGGACGATAGCCATGCAATATTTGAGGTAAAGCTGCCTAAGGAATGGATTGGTAAATGTATCAGGGATGTGGATATCAGACAGAAATATGGGATCAATATCATGGCAATCAAAGAAAATGGCAATATGAACCTTACACTGACACCGGAGTGTGTATTTTATGAAGGACAGACACTTCTTGTATTAGGGGAGCACAAGGCAATCCAGAAGTGCTTTCATATATGAAATGGGGCGGTTTGATTGACGAATATACTACTAATTGCAAGTGTTCTTCCGTTTTTTCTGTTTGGTTTCTATATCGTGAAAAAAGTGGATGAATTTATCCTTGAAAATAAAAAGCGAATGAGTGAAGAAATTGAAATGCTAGAGCCTTCCTCTGTCATACTGCCCGGAGATTTACCACTGATGGAGATTGATAAAGAAATTGATATGTTCAGAAAGCAACATTCGAAGTTCAAAATTATTTTGAAGGATGTAAATCCGGGAAACAGTGGTCCGGGAAACAGTGAGCCGGGAGACCGTTATGCGGAGTTATATGCCAATTATTGACATACAATGATATAATGATGTCAAGGTCAAAAGCTCCGAATTTGATGCCTACGAATTGTTCGCATATCGGGGCGGACCCCAAGGCCCTTCACCCACCTATGAGCAGGCTCATGTGGGTTTAGACCTTTTGATCCTGGCATCATATAATAAGAAAATAAATGAAGAAGGGGGATACTGTAATGAGTGGACAAGCGGAACACGTCATGGTCTGTTTATCTCCGTCGCCCACAAACAGGAAGAATATTGATGAGGCCGCAAAGCTTGCGACTGCTTTTCATGCAGCACAGTTTACGGCTCTTTATGTTTCAAAATCCCCGGAAAATTCGCTGCCGATGGAAGAACAGAAGCGCCTGCAGAACAATATTCGATATGCAGAAGATCTGGGGGCGGCAATTACAACTGTAATTGGGGAGAATATATCCTTTCAGATAGCAGAATTTGCAAGAATATCAGGTGTGACAAAGATTGTTATTGGCAGAAGTAATACAAGGAGATATCATTTCTGGGATAAACAGACCGTAACAGAGCAGCTGATCTCTATTGCACCTAATATAGATATTTATATTATTCCGGATTCCAAAGCAAATATAAAAGAAAATCAAAGAAAACGCTTTGCACAGCAGATTATTCCGACAGGGAAGGATATATTGATTACTGCAGGTATGTTATTTGCGATGACTTTGCTCAGTTTAGTATTTAGCAGACTTGGGTTTACGGAGTCTAACATTATAACAGTATATATACTTGGTGTATTGTTAAATGCAATATTGACCAGAAGCCATTTCTGCAGCTTGATCAGCTCTTTTTGCAGTGTGCTTTTCTTTAATTATTACTTTACGGAACCACGGTTTACATTTCATGCCTATGAGCCCGGGTATTCTGTTACTTTTGTTATCATGCTGATCGCGTCTCTCCTTACCGGATCTTTGGCCTATCGGTTAAAAGACAATGCAAGAGAATCAGCCAGAGGAGCATATCGGACAAAGGTATTATTTGATACCAATCAGTTACTTCAGAAAAGCAGGAGCTATAATGATGTATTACAGGTGATGGCAAATCAGGCGATTTTATTGCTGGATAAGGACATTATCATATATCCGGTAGAAAATAATAAAGTGGGAAAAGGATATATTTATGCAAAGGACCCAGAGGAAAATAACAGTCTTTTCATGGAGGATTCCGAGGAAGAGGTCGTCAAATGGGTATTTGAAAATAAAAAGAGAGCAGGTGCAACCACAAAAGTATTTCCAAATGCGAAGTGCTTATATCTTGCTGTGCGGATCAATGAAACCGTATATGGGATCATGGGAATCTACGTGGAGAAAAAAACAGTCAGTTCTTTTGAATACAGTATTCTGTTGTCTATTCTTGGTGAGTGCGCACTGGCATTGGAAAACCTGAATAATGAAAAAGCGAAAGAAGAAGCGGCAAATATGGCTCAAAATGAAAAACTGAGAGCAAACTTGCTGCGCACCATTTCACATGATCTCCGTACTCCTTTAACCGCTATATCCGGGAATGCAAGTAATCTTTGCAGTCATTATAAAATGCTGGATGACGCGACAAGAGAACAGATGTTTTCGGACATTTATGATGACTCTGAATGGCTGATCCAGCTTGTGGAAAATCTTCTTTCCGTTACAAGAATTGAAAACGGAGAGATGCAGTTAAATAAATCTCCGGAAGTAGTGGGAGATGTAGTGGAGGAAGCATTAAAGCATGTTGACAGAAATAAGTCTGCTCATGATATCAGGGTAATTCAGCCTGAAGATATTATTGTTGCCAATATGGATGCTAAACTGATTATCCAGGTTATGATCAATCTTGTGAATAATGCGATAAAGTATACACAGAAAGACTCGATGATACGGATCAGCTACGGAGATGGGGGCGAAATGATATATGTAAGTATTGCAGATAATGGCCCGGGCATGGATGAAAACGCTAAGGAACATGCCTTCGATATGTTTTATACCGGGCAGAATATGGCCGCAGACGGAAAGCGCAGCATGGGGCTGGGACTGGCTTTATGTAAGTCAGTAGTAGAGGCGCACGGAGGCAAGATAGATATAACGGATAATACGCCACATGGCTGTATATTTACCTTCTGTCTGAAAAAGGGAGATGTTGAAATAAATGAATAAATTTCAGATTTTGGTTGTAGAGGATGATCCGCCGATCAGAAACCTGATCGCGACAACCTTGAAAACACATGAATATAAATATTTACTTGCAAAAAACGGAGAGGAAGCCATTTTACAGGCTTCAAGCTATGCTCCGGATGTTGTTTTTCTCGATCTGGGACTTCCTGATATTGATGGCGTTGAAATTATCAAAAGGATTAGAGAATGGTCTAATATGCCTATTATTGTGATAAGTGCAAGAAGCGAGGATGAAGATAAAATAGAAGCACTTGATGCAGGGGCAGACGATTATCTTACAAAACCATTTTCGGTAGAAGAGCTTCTTGCCAGATTGCGTGTCATGCAGCGGAGAATCGCACTTCTGAAATCCGATAGCGAAATAAATGAGAAGTCTGTATATACCAATGGCAGGCTTAAGATTGACTATGCTGCCGGGTGTGCGTATATAGAGGATGCAGAACTGAAACTTACACCGATTGAGTATAAACTTTTGTGCCTTTTGGCGCAGAATACGGGAAAGGTATTGACCCATAAATATATAACGCAGAAAATCTGGGGAAGCGCATGGGACAGCAATGTTGCATCACTTCGTGTCTTTATGGCAACTCTTCGAAAAAAACTCGAGGACGAAAATGCTTCTGTAGCGTATATTCAGACACATGTTGGCATTGGATATCGAATGTTAAAGGTGGATGCAAAGGAATAAAATCATATGGAAGAGAGGCTGTAAATCTAAGCTGTTTGGTTTGAAAAATGGTCCAAAATGACAAAATCAGATTGACTAAACCGGCAGGATTATTTATAATACAGACAAAATGAAAAAGGCATATAAGGAGCTTTCATCATGAAAAAGATAGAAACACTGGACGATGCATTTATCAGGATCGCAGAGCTGGAAAGAGAAAATGAGGCACTCCGGGAAGACCTGGCATATTACAAAAACAGAAAGATGAGCGGACGCCGGAAGCATAATGCCAAGTGGCAGGCTATTTATAAAGATTTTGTAGAGGGCTATGAGGATGGGATGGCCATGGTGGATATTGCTAAAAGAAATCATGTAAGCGAGCGGACGATTTACAGATATAAGGCATATTATGACAAAATGAAAGAAGCGGATAAGTAAGTGATATCCTAAAAAGAATTGCATTATGAACCATATATGGTAAAATAATCTTGGTTAGAAGAAACTAACAAAAGAGAGGAATGGTTTATTATGTTAAACGGATTACTTATTGTACAGTTACTTTTATTCTGCCTGATCTTTACCCTGATCGTAAAAGTGGCAGTGATCGGCGGTGCTGTGAATGGATTGTATTTTTATCCAAAAGAGGTACAGGACAGAGTCATTGAAAACGGATTGATCACAAGAGAAGCTGTAGAACGCAGAAGAAAGATATTTATGACAGCATTTTATGTTGTGATGCTGGTAGCACTTGTATTGATCGTGCGGGTTTGGAATCATGTAACGGATTACTGGACAGCCTATTTGCAATCTGTTATATTTTTGGAAGTGATGAACTGGTATGACGGAATCGTGATCGACAAGATATGGGTAGGAACAAGCAGTTTCTGGAAAATACCGGGAACAGAAGATCTGCCATATGTTCAGACATGGGCGCAGATGGCTAAAAAGAGAGGCGTTCTTACCGTGATCTGGTTGATCGGCAGTTTTCTGGTAGCAGGGATCGTCGCACTTTTGTAACAGCCAATGAATATACGATAAGTAAGGAGCACTTATGCTGCAGGCGATGACAACAATGGAAAGTGAAATTATGCTCTGGGTGCAGGAATACCTGCGCAGAGACTGGCTGGATCCGATCTGGATCGCAGTTACGACACTCGGAAACGGCGGTATGATATGGATTTTATTATCCGTAGGACTGCTGATTCCGAAAAAAACAAGAAAAACAGGAATGCTGGCACTTCTTGCGCTGGCATTTTCCTATCTGATCAACAATCTGTTGTTGAAAAATCTCATAGCAAGGACGAGACCTTATGAGGTGATCGCCGGATTACATACGCTGATAGGTGCACAGCGGGATTATTCTTTCCCGTCCGGCCATACGGGAAGCTCTTTTGCAGCCGCGGTGGTACTGTTTTGCAGACTGCCAAAACGCTTGAGCAGTTTCCTGTTGCTGCTGGCTTTTTTGATCGGCTTTTCCAGGTTGTATGTAGGGGTGCATTATCCTTCAGATATAATAGTCGGTGCAATCAGCGGAACGCTGATCGCACTTGTGCTGCTGTGGATAGAGAGATGCATAAAGAAAATGTCTTCTTGCCCCTAAAGTCAACTTTAATGTTATAATAAATTCCAAATGTATGATGGAAAGGATTTAAAACGGGAATGGAAACGAAGATAACAGAAAAAGGAATCAAAAAAAACAAATTGTTTTTATATGTAACGGAATTTTTTGCAGGCATGTCCGTAATGGCGGTGGAGCTGGGAGCGAGCAGACTGCTGGCACCTTATTTCAGTTCTTCACAGATCGTCTGGACGATCATTATCGGAACGATCATGATCGCTATGGCACTTGGTAATATTTACGGCGGAAAGAGTGCGGACAAGTCACCGGATCCGGATAAGCTGTATGGCAAGATCTTAATTGCCGCAGTCTGGATCGCACTGATCCCGGTTGTAGGAAAGTATATCGTGCTTGGTATATCGGCACTTCTCATCTTTACGGTAAGCAATAACTTCCTGATTCTGGCAGCATTTGCAGCCTGCATGGTCATTTTTGTATTTCCGCTGTTTTTGCTTGGAACGGTAACACCGTCTCTTGTCAAATATTCTGTGGACAGCTTAGATGACAGCGGTAAGACAGTCGGAACACTTGGCGCCTGCAATACGATTGGCAGTATCATTGGAACGTTTGTACCGACTTTTGTGACGATCCCAGCAGTCGGTACTTCAATCACATTCCTGATCTTTGCCGGAATTCTGATCGCGCTCTCCGCAGTATATTTCCTGAGTGAAAAGAGAAAACGGAGAAAAGTTGTTGTTAGTACGATCGCCCTGATCTTATGTTGTATTCTGGGCTATTCGGATTCCTTTGCTTTCTGGCAGAAGGATCTGACCTATGAAGGTGAATCCGTCTATAATTACCTGCAGGTATCGGAAACGGATAAAAGGGTTGTATTGTCTACCAATGTGCTGTTTGGTGTGCAGTCCGTATATATGAAGGAGGATGCACTGACAGGCATGTATTATGATTATGCAATGGCAGCACCGCTGATGGTGAGCGGCAAAGAAGCTAAGGATGCCAGTATGCTGATCCTTGGCATGGGAACAGGAACATATGCTGTGCAGTGTGAAAAATATTTTGGCAACGAGAACATAGAAGGTGTGGAGATCGATGAAAAGATCACGGATCTGTCCAGAAAATACTTTTCTCTTCCCGAATCTGTGAAAGTAACGACGTATGACGGAAGAGCTTTTCTGCATGCGGTAGATCAGAAATACGATGTGATCATGGTAGATGCCTATCAGGATATCACAATCCCGTTTCAGATGTCATCGACAGAGTTTTTTCAGTTAGTGAAGAATCACCTGAATGAAAATGGGGTCATGGTCGTTAATATGAGTATGCGCGGAAGCGGCGAAGGAAACATCAACCAGTATCTGTCCGATACGATCGCATCCGTATTTGGAACAGTTTATACAGCAGATGTAAAGGGATCAACCAACAGAGAACTGTTTGCTTCAGACAACTCACAGATTCTGCAGGTATTGCAGGAAAATGAGAAAAAGCTGCAGAGCAAGGATCTGGAGCAGATGATGGGCACGGTGCTTGCAGGCTGCACGCCCTATGAAGCAGGCAGCTATATCATGACGGATGACAAAGCACCGGTTGAACTGCTTGGCATGAAAGTGATCGATCAGCTGATCCAGGATGAAGTTGCATATTATAAGGATATTTATCATGAGGAAGGCATCAAAGGTGTCATAGATCATTTATGATACGCAAAAGGTGGCAGATGTGGAGGGCAGCAGATGGAGCTTCGGGTATTACGCTACTTTTTGATGGTGGCAAGAGAAGAGAATATCACAAGGGCGGCAGAACATCTGCATATCACGCAGCCAACTCTTTCCAGACAGCTGCAGCAGCTGGAAGAAGAGCTGGGGTGTAAGCTGTTTGACAGAAGCAGCCACAATATCATGCTGACAGAAGATGGTATGCGACTGAAAAAGCATGCACAGGATATTGTCACGCTGGCAGATCGGACAGAGCGGGAGTTTGCAAAGCAGCAGGAAATTGCTGGTGAAATTGTATTTGGCTGCGGAGAAGCCAGATGTATGGATGATCTTGCGGGCTATATGGAACGCTTTCAGAAAATGTATCCGCAGGTACAGTATGAGCTGTATACGGCGAATGCGGATGATGTCAAGGAACGGCTGGATAAGGGACTGGTCGATATCGGGCTTTTATCGGAGCCGGTGGATATTTCCAAATATAATTTTATCCGGTTAAAGCAGAAGGAACGCTGGGGGATTCTGGTGGCAGAGGATATGCCGCTGGCGGAAAAAGAGGCGGTAACATCGGAGGACCTTCTGCCCGTACCGCTTTTTATGACAAAGAGAACGATCGTAAAAAGTGAGCTGGAAAGCTGGTTTGGAGATCTGTTTGAACAGATACAGATCGCGGGAACATATAACCTGCTAAATAACGCAGCAGCTATGGTACGTCATCATATGGGAGCTGCTCTTTGTTATCAGATCGGTGTGACCTATGCGCATCTGAAATTTATTCCGCTTGTTCCAAGGCTGGAAACAGGATTTGTGCTTGTATGGCGGAAAAATCAGGTTGTATCGAATTCAGTCGAATCTTTTATACAAATGGCAAAAGATGAGATATGCCGGGAAAGCATTTCTGATACAAAACAATAGGTATTAGACATGAAAATCGGTTTTACCTATGCAGGCGGAAAATGAAGGAGTAGATCAGTATTCGGATTTATATTATATTTTCAATAATTGGATATTTGACGGGAAGCTTTCTGTTTGCACCTTTCTGGGGGCGTGTGCTCAGGCATAAAGATATTCTGGAAGGAACAAAGGATCAGAATCCGGGCACGGCAAATGCCTTTATGGAAGGCGGCTTTTTATGCGGCACGTTGACACTTTTGGGTGATCTTGCCAAGGGCTTTTTACCGGTATTTTGTTGTGTATGGACAACATCGCGGCTGGGCATCTATATGACGGCAGGACTGGCACTTGTGATGACGGCACCTGTGATCGGACATGCATTTCCGGTATATCACAGATTTCAGGGCGGAAAAGGGATTGCGGTATCCTTTGGCAGTCTGCTCGGACTTTTCCCGGATCTTAGACTGGCACTTGTACTGGCAGCTTTTTTTATTCTGTTTTCCCTTGTGATCCGGATCAGCCCGCATTATTACAGAACAATATTGACATATGTCTGTACAATGCTCTATCTGCTGGTTTTGGAGAAAAATCCTGTCTATAAGCTGGCCGGCAGCATGATCACACTTGTTGTATGCGTGCGGATGCATCTGAGCACGGAAGTAAGGGAAGAATGTAAGGTAAATATATTATGGAAGCATTGATTTTATCCTGCAGCACCGGAGGCGGGCATAATGCGGCGGCTGCGGCAGTCAAGGGAGAACTGGAAAAAAGAGGACATCATGTGACAATGATGGATCCGTACGAGCTGGTCAGCCGCAAGCTGGCAGAGGAGATCGGTGCGCTGTATGTCAGAATGGTGCAGCGTATGCCACGTATGTTTGGTGTGGTATATTCGCTTGGTTCCGTGGTCAGGCGTGTGCCCGGCAAGTCACCGGTCTATTATGCCAATATCAGAGTGGCGAAAAGATTGCGTGTATATTTGAAGCAGCATCCGACCGATGTGATCCTGATGCCGCATTTATATCCGGCGGAGCTGATCACTTATCTGAAGGGGCAGGGAGATAAGCTGCCTTTGTCGGTATTTATCGCAACGGATTATACCTGTATTCCTTTTACGGAAGAAACAGACTGCGATTACTATGTGATCCCCGGAGAAAAGCAGATAGCCGAGTTCCGGAAACGGAGAATCCCGGCAGAAAAGCTGCTGCCGTTTGGAATCCCGGTCGCGATGGCATGCGATACCGATCTGACAAAGCAGCAGGCAAGACAGGCACTGGGGCTTTCGGAAGACCTTGTTTATATCCTCCTGACCGGTGGCAGTATCGGAGCAGGCAATATCGAAGAAACGATCAGAAGTTTGCTGCGCTATCTGAAGAAGAGCGGAAAACAGGGAAAGATAATTGCCGTATGTGGCAGCAATGATAAGCTGTATGACAGGCTGCAGGCAGCTTACGGAGAAAAGCTGGTGCTTTTGCACCGGACAAGGCAGATGGCACTATATATGCGGGCATGTGATCTGTTTTTATCAAAGCCGGGCGGGCTTTCCTCGACAGAAGCAGCGGTGCTGCATGTCCCTTATATCCAGATTGCGCCGATCCCGGGATGTGAGACGAAAAATATGCAGTTTTTTGCAAAGAACGGAATGAGTATCGCGGTAAAGCATCCTTCTCTGCAGCTGAAACGTGCAGTGAATAAGCTTCTGCGGGAAGAAGATGCCCGGCGGCAGAAAAGCAGCCAGTTTCTGATTCCGCAGGATGCAAGAGCAGCCTTGTGTGACTGGCTGGAAGAAAAATTACAGCAACAAACCGATAAACAGGAATAGAATGGTGCAGGTGAGAAAATGGAAATGAAATACAATCTGACAATGCAGGAAGCGGAAGACTATGTGGCGGTGATGCGACAGACCTTTGATATAGTGCGTATGATCAGCTTGGAAGGACTGTTTTCGGATGGCTTCCAGGGAGACGCGGACGGCTGTAAATGTTACAGCTTCTGGAAAAAAGAAAAACGCTGTGAAAACTGTATTGCCAGAAAAGCGGCAATGCAGAGAAAAATGAAGGTTAAGCTGGAATATGTGGATGATTCTCTGTATCAGGTTTATGCAAGATATGTGGAGATTGATCATGAGCCGTATGTGATGGAGATGATCAAGCAGCTGGATATGGATTCCCTGATCGATCCGCAGGGAGGCGAAAAACTCATTTATCAGTTGACCGGTTATACGGATAAGCTTTATGAAGATGCATTGACAGGTGCACATAACAGAAGGTATTTTGAGGATTCCGTCAGGGAAGCCAATCAACCGGGAACGGGCGTGGTGATCGTCGATCTTGATGATTTTAAACTGTACAATGATGTATACGGACATCAGGCAGGAGATATGGCACTTATAACGGCGGCAAACGTGATCCGCAGTAATATGCGCGAAGCGGATACGCTGATCCGTTATGGAGGGGATGAGTTTTTAATGGTACTTCCCGGGATCGGAGAAGCGGAAATGGATATGCTGCTGGATAAAATCTGTAAGGCAGTGTATGAAACAGAAGTACCGGGCTATGCAAGACTCAGGCTCTCTGCCAGCATCGGAGGTGTGATCACAGGCAATGAACCGATCGAAAATGCGGTAGGCAGAGCAGACCGTCTGATGTATCAGGCAAAGAATCAGAAAAACCGTGTTGTCACAGAACATGGTGCGGTTACGGAGGAAAATGCCGATATCGTCAAAGAAGAACAGACGCAGGGGAAACAGCAGATACTGATCGTGGATGATTCCGATATCAATCGGGAGATTCTGTCTGCGATGCTTTGCGGGGAGTATCGGATTCTTGAGGCGGTAAACGGCAGTGAATGTCTGGAAATCCTGCAGCAGCAGGGCACAGGTATTTCGCTTGTCCTTCTGGATATAGTGATGCCTGTTATGGATGGTTTTGAAGTGTTGTCCCATATGAACCGGAATCATTGGATCGATGATATTCCGGTCATACTGATCGCAGGTGAAGATGCGGATTCGGTGATCCGCAGAGCCTATGAGATGGGCGTTTCGGACTATATTAACAGACCGTTTGATGCCGGGATTGTATGCCGGCGGGTATTCAATACAGTTAAATTGTATGCAAAGCAGAGACGCCTCGTATCTCTTATGACGGCGCATATCAACGAAAGAGAAAAGAATAACCACATGATGATCGATATACAGAGTCATATTGTGGAATTCAGAAACGGAGAAAGTGGAAAGCATGTGTTCCATATGGATAAGGTCATACAGCTTCTGCTCGATAAGATCGTGCAGAAGACAGATAAGTATCCGTCTCTCTGGCAGGAACGCATCCTGATCAGGACAGCATCTGCATTGCATGATATCGGTAAGATCGGTATTGACGAAGCAATTCTAAATAAACCGGGCAGACTGACTGCAGAAGAGTTTGAATCCATGAAAGCACATACGACGATCGGCGCGGATATGCTCCGTAATCTGCCAAGATACCAGGAAGAGAGACTTCTGCAGATCGCTATAGAGATCTGCCGGTGGCATCATGAACGTTATGACGGAAAAGGATATCCGGACGGTCTTGTGGGCGACGAAATTCCTATTTCAGCTCAGCTTGTATCGATTGCAGACGTATATGATGCACTGACAAGTGAGCGTGTGTATAAAAAGGCATTTTCACATGAAAAAGCTATGCAGATGATCAGAGAAGGGGAATGCGGCGCTTTTAATCCACTGCTTTTGTCCTGTCTGGAAGAAATTGCAGATGAACTACAGGCAGAAATGTAAGAGAGTTTATACCGGCATTTTTGGTGCTGCATCCGAAGGCGTCATAACCGGAGAATAAGAAGGAAAGATGGAAAACGAACATGAAGAGCATTATCATACTTGTATTGATACTGGTTATTATACTTGCTGTTTATATATTGATCTTTTTGGCAAAAAAGAAAGCAAAAGAAGTGACACGGGATCTGTTTGGAACGGATGATATCAGAAAAGCAGCACAGCAGATGAAGCAGGAATATGCGACAACGCCAAAATCCGTGAATGCGATGACATCACTCCTTCTGCCGCGGATCGTAGCGGATTTTCCGGATTTTACTTACGATGAGATGAAAAACAGGGCAGAAGATGTGCTTGTATCGTACTTGCGTGCGATCGACCAGAATAACAGCAGCTTATTAAAAGAAGGAAATCAGGAGCTGCAAGATCAGCTTTCCCACCATCTGCAAATGCTTTCGGATCAGAATCTGGCCGAGCAGTATGACGATATCAGGATACACCGGACAGAGATCAGCCAGTACAGAAAGAATGCAGGCAGATGCGTTGTTACCTTCCAGACTTCTCTTGCCTGTATGCATTACAGAAAGAACACGGAGGGCGCGATCACAGAAGGAAGTACGGAATATACATACCAGACCAGATTTAATACAGATCTGATCTATATCCAGAACCGGGAGATCGTGGAGAAAGAATCGGACAGGGCGCTGGGCATCAACTGTCCGAATTGCGGGGCTCCGATTTCATCCCTCGGGGCAAAATTTTGTGAATATTGCGGAACTGCCATTGTAGAGCTGAACATCCATGCGTGGAGCTTCAGTCATATTGAGGAGTGTAAATAGTCCTGCAGGCTCAGTCATTTGGAATATCATGGAATCGGCCTGCCAGTTCCTCTGTTTTGACCACATTGATAAAAGCATGCGGATCGATCGCTCTGATCAATGGGATCAGATGTCTTCTGGCATCCGTATTGATAACCGAATAAAGCATTTTCTTTTCTTTTTCTTCATAACAGCCGACGCCGCGGAATAAAGTGGCGTCGTGTTTTGTTGTATCTTTGATCACTTCATAGATTTCATCCGCATGATCGGAAATAATAAACAGTGTTTCCTTCTGATAGCGTCTGTAAAGCATCTGGATGACCTGCGTGCTGCAGAACTGGTAGATAATGGAATACAGTGCGATATTCCAGCCGAACAGTGCACCGGCGATCAGCAGCATAATGACATTTCCGATCAGGATATAATTCCAGGCATCTACGCCTTTTTGCTGGGACAGATAGATACTGATGAAATCCGTACCGCCTGTTGTTGTACCGACATTTAAACAGAGGGCAATGGCAAGCCCGTTCAGCATTCCACCGAAAATACAGATCAGCAGGATGTCCTGTGTAAAAATATATTGTGGCAGGATGTCTACAAAAATACTGGATAAAAAGATCACCAGAATGGAATACAGGGTAAACCGTTTCCCGATATATCGATAAGCGATATAGGCCGGAAACAGGTTCAGTATAATGTTAAAAAGTGAAAATGGGATCTGGATATGGAAAAAAGTCAGCCCGATCTTCTGGAGCAGAAGCGAAATGCCGGAAAAACCGCCCGGAAACAGGTTGGCGGCTTTGGCAAAGCAGCAGAGGTTCCATGCATAGAGAATGGATGCTGCAATTACGATTACAATACGGAAATACTGATAAAAATGAGGATGCTTACGTTCGATGGATTGAAACATAACAGGCTCCTTTCCTGATAATACAGAGATTTTTTATGTGCTTACAGTATAACATATATGGCGAAAAAGAAACTATAGGATTTTGGTTAAAAATGAATTGTTAACCAAGTATAAATACAGGTTGACAATTAAGATTCTTTGTGGTTTAATGCTAAAGGTGACATGATGATACCTATTAGGAGGAGAAAACAATGAGTGAAGTAACAGAAGCAAAAACACAAGGAAAGAGCAAATCAAAATTCAGTATACAGGAGATCTGTTATGTAGGGTTATTTACAGCAGTGATCGCTGTCATGGCGCAGATTTCCATTCCGATGCCTATGGGCGTTCCGATGACCATGCAGACTTTTGCGATTACACTGGCAGCAGTCGTATTAGGCGCAAAGCTTTCTACGATCTCCTGCGTTGTATATTTATTACTTGGTGCAGTCGGTGTCCCGGTACTTGCCAACTTTTCAGGCGGTTTTGATAAGTTTGTTGGACCGACAGGCGGATTTTTAATTTCTTTCCCACTGATGGCATTTATCATTGGCTTCGGTGTAGAGCACAGAAAAGCATTTAAAGGTGCATTTGTAGTGGCACTTGTAGCAGGAACTGTTGTGAACTACGTAGTAGGTGTGGTAATGTTCTGTCTGCTGACACACAGTAGTGTGATGGTCGGTATTACAGCCTGCGTACTGCCTTTTATACCAACTGCAATTATAAAAGCGGTACTTGCATCGATCATTGGTTTTGCGGTCAGACGTGCAGTCCCGGGTATTCGTAAATGATCTATTTAAGACCTCATCATTTGCTCTGTACACAGGGTTATTCGGGAAAAGGCTATAGTGAAGGGTTCGTATCACACATGAATGAAGTGGTTGATGAGCTCCGAAACAGGCCGGGAACAAAGATCACATTGACATTTTCAACGGATACGCTGTGCTCCTGCTGCCCACACAAAGAGGGTGAAGATCTTTGTGACACACAGGAAAAGGTAAAACGCTTTGATCAGAAGGTTGTCGATTATTTCGGACTGGAGGAGAAGGAATATTCTTATCAGGAACTGATCCGGGAGATCGATGCAAAAATGACGGAAGAAATGCTCGCTGATATCTGTGAAGGCTGTGGATGGTTTCCGATCAGTGCCTGCAGAAAAAATATCTGTAAGAAATAAAGATAAAGGTGCCAGACGTATAAAAGGGTCTGCAGAATAATTGTGTTCTGCAGATCTTTTTTTTATGATAGGAATTCCCTGTCACATAAAAATGCTCTGCGGAAATGTATTTATAAAATGGATCCGGACTGCACATACTGCATAAAAAGAGCGGAGGTTTTTTCAGATGGGTAATCAGGGAAATAAAGGTAAATCAAAAAAACAGGACAAATTTGAGAAAGACGAAAAGAAAGAACAGCAGAAAAAGAGAGCCGAGGGTTCCGATGTGGAGGAAAAGCAGATAGAAACAGAGTTGATCCGGGAAACCGGAGCGGTCAGCCTGGAACGGAACAAACAGCATCACAGAATTGAACTGCTCACGATCATCGGTGAGATCGAAGGGCATGATGTACTTTCCGGGAATACAAAAGCAACAAAATATGAACATATTATTCCGAAGCTGGCACAGATTGAAGATTCCTGTGAGACAGATGGTGTGCTCATTATTTTAAATACAATGGGAGGTGATGTGGAAGCAGGACTGGCGATCGCTGAAATGATCGCATCCTTAAGTAAGCCGACGGTATCCCTTGTACTGGGAGGCGGACATTCGATCGGTGTTCCGATCGCGGTGTCGGCTGATTATTCCTTTATTGTGGAAAGTGCAACAATGGTCGTCCATCCGGTCCGTATGAACGGAATGGTGATCGGAACGCCTGCAACCTATGATTATTTCAAATCCATGCAGGATCGTATCACAGGGTTTGTCGTATCGCACAGCAACATATCACAGAAAAACTTTGAAAAGCTGTTAATGGAAACAAAGATGCTGACAAAGGATGTCGGAAGCCTTGTGGTAGGACCGAAGGCAGTGACCTGTGGACTGATCGATGCAGTGGGCGGGCTGAAAGAAGCTATGGTGAAACTGCATGAGATGATCGATGAGGCAAGTGAAGGATGACATTTCAAAAAAAGAATGTTATAATTGTTTTTAAAGCATTAAATTCGGGGCTTTTGACCCTGACATCATTTTATAGAACCGGAGTGAAAGAAATGGCAACGCAAAGAGGTAGAAAGACTGCTTCCGGACGTAAGAGAACAAACAACAGAAAAAGAAATACAAGAAGGAAACAGGACAGCTTCAGTACAGAGGTAAAAGATGAAGTGATCCTGCTTCTGGGGATTGCAGTGACGATTCTTCTGTTTTTATCTAATTTTCATCTGATCGGTAAGGCAGGAGACGCAGTAAGCGCCGTTATGTTCGGCGTTTTTGGAATCCTTGCCTATATCACACCGCCCGTTCTGTTTCTGGGCATTTTATTCCTGATTCTGAATCTTGGCAACCGTGTGGCGACGATCAAGCTGCTGGCAGGAACTTTCCTGTTTCTGGATCTTGAGGTAGTGGCAGCACTGATCGGTGGGATCGGGAATGCAGGCAGTACCGTAGCTTCCTATTATAGCTATGCAAACACCCACAAAATGTCGGGTGGTGTTATTGGCAGCGCGTTGGCAGGCGGACTGACGAAAACGATCGGTATGGTAGGGACGGTCGCGCTTGTCCTGATCCTTATGATGCTCTGTCTGGTGCTTCTGACGGAGAAGTCCATTGTCCGGCAGCTGGCGGGGGCAGGCAGACATGTTTATGACAGTGCAAGAGAAGATGTGGAAAACCGTATTGAACGTAATGAGATACTGCGTGAGCAGAGGCTGCAGGAACGCGAGATCAGAATGCAGGAGCGTGCGGAAAGAGAAAAGCGCAGACAGGAAGAAAAAAGCCTGCGGATGGATAATAAGGTCAGCGGTATTACGGATGCAACGACCTTAAAAGCCCCGAAGAAAACGAAAAAAGCAGAGGCAAAGCCGGCTTATGTGTCGGAAGAAAGTCTGGATGTCAGACAGCTGCAGATAGAAGAGACGCCTGCAGTGCAGGATATGGATGAGATCGAAAAAATACATATTAAAGGAATCGAACCGGTTCAGTCAATGAAAGCAGAAGATGTGGCTGCAATAGAAAAACCGGAGAAGAAACCTGTAAAACAGCCGGCTTACAACAGAGAACATAAGGTACAGGTCATGGAGTCTGCACCTGACGATTTTGATATGACGCAGATTTCCGCAGCACTGGAAGAGAGTGCAGACCGGATCGCCGGCCTTACACCTGAACCGACTTATGTCAGAACAAAGCCTGTTGCAGGTAAAGCAGCGGAGAGTGGTCAGCCGATCGGAAATCAAAGTACACAGACCATGCAGTCTGCCGGCCAAAAGACAGCCGGTGCAGCAGAAATTCCGATAAGTGACCAGATCAGTCAACCACCGAAAAAGCCAAAACCATACAAGAAGCCGCCGCTTACCTTATTAAAAAGAAGTGACGCATCTTCCAATAAGAATTCCGAGCGGCAGCTCAAGGAAACCGCATTGCAGCTGAAGCAGACACTGAAGACCTTTGGTGTCAATGTAACGATCACGGATATCAGTCAGGGACCGGCAGTTACCAGATATGAGCTGCAGCCTGAAATGGGCGTGAAAGTCAGTAAGATTGTGAACCTGTCGGATGATATCAAATTAAATCTGGCAGCGACGGATATCAGAATTGAGGCACCGATCCCGGGGAAAGCGGCGATCGGCATCGAAGTACCGAATAAGGAAAACAGCATGGTGCTTCTGCGTGATCTGCTAGAGTCGGATAACTTTAAGAATTTCAAAAGCAATCTTTCCTTTGCTGTCGGTAAGGATATCGCAGGACAGACGGTCGTTACGGATATTGCGAAAATGCCTCATGTCCTGATCGCAGGATCGACCGGTTCCGGAAAGAGTGTCTGTATCAATACATTGATCATGAGCATTTTGTATAAAGCTTCTCCGGAGGATGTCAAGCTTATCATGGTTGATCCAAAGGTAGTGGAACTGAGTGTTTATAACGGTATTCCGCATTTGCTCCTACCTGTTGTGACAGATCCGAAAAAGGCGGCAGGTGCGCTCCACTGGGGTGTCAATGAAATGACGGAGCGTTATAAGAAGTTTGAAGATATGCATGTCCGTGATCTGAAGGGGTATAACAAAAAAGTTGAGGAAATGACGGAAAACGGGGGCGCAGAGCTTCCGCAGAAGCTGCCACAGATTGTGATCATCGTGGACGAGCTGGCAGATCTGATGATGGTTGCACCGGGAGAGGTGGAGGAATCTATCTGCCGTCTGGCACAGCTTGCCAGAGCAGCCGGTATTCATCTGGTCATTGCAACGCAGAGACCTTCCGTTGATGTCATCACAGGTCTGATCAAGGCGAATATGCCAAGCCGTATTGCATTTGCGGTATCTTCGGGTGTGGATTCACGTACGATCCTGGATATGAACGGTGCGGAAAAGCTGCTCGGAAAGGGAGATATGCTCTTTTACCCGCAGGGATATCCGAAGCCGGTCCGTGTACAGGGTGCATTTGTTTCCGATAAGGAAGTGGCGGATGTCGTTGATTATTTAAAAGAAAACAACGATGTACAGTCGCAGGATGAGGTCAATCAGCAGATCGAAGCAATGGGAAGCGGCTCAGGTGATGCACCGGGGAAAAGCGGCGGTGAAAACGAGCGGGATATGTATTTCGCAGATGCCGGCCGGTTTATCATTGATAAGGACAAGGCTTCGATCGGTATGCTGCAGAGAGTCTTTAAAATCGGCTTTAACCGGGCTGCAAGGATCATGGATCAGCTTTGCGATTATGGGGTTGTCGGCGAAGAAGAGGGAACAAAGCCGCGTAAGGTTCTGATGACAGAAGAACAGTTTGAGCAGCTTTTAGAGGAAATTTGAGGGATTTAATGAACATACATAAGGAGAACAGCATGAAAACAGACATTGAAATCGCACAGGAAGCGCAGATGCTTCCCATCACAGAGGTAGTTAAGGAGATCGGGCTGACGGCAGATGACCTGGAGCTGTACGGAAAGTACAAAGCAAAGATCTCAAATGAATATCTGAAAAAGATAGAAGGCAATAAAAAGGGAAAGCTGATCCTTGTGACAGCGATCAATCCGACGCCTGCGGGAGAAGGAAAGACGACAACGAGCGTCGGTCTCGGACAGGCATTCGGTAAGCTGGGGAAAAAGGCGATCATCGCACTGC
>ERZ1026860.525-NODE-525-length-24611-cov-4.531357_pt1 | contig 24611 bp, 18 predicted proteins | sample MGYA00380160_ERZ1026860 | MGnify/ENA primary metagenome ERZ1026860 (study PRJEB33269, sample SAMEA4719796) | human gut metagenome | biome: human-associated habitat; feature: organic feature; material: feces | place: Cameroon | collected 2013-10 ... | reverse complement strand
CCAGTCGCCGAAGACCCGGCGGAAGGTGCGGGCGATGCCGTTCTCCCAGCCGCAGCCCATGGTGGGCTGGTGGGCGACGAGGACCAGCGTGCGGTTCGGGTCGAGCCCGGCCTTCGTCTCGCGCATCCACGCGACCTGCTCCTCGTCGAACGAACCGTCGTGCCCGGAATCGAGCAGCATGATCTGAACGCCGGCGACCTCGGCCAGGTCGTACCGCTTCCAGCAGGGGAAGAACGACCCGTACAGCGCGCCCGGATACGGCTTCTCCTCCGGGAAGGTGTCGTGGTTGCCGATCACGTGGCGGAACGGCGCGCGAAGCGGGGCGATCAGCGCCTTGAGCGCGTCGGCCTCCGCCCGGCACGCGGCAAGGTACGCCGGGGACGCCGTGTCGGGGCGCTGCCCGAAGCAGGTGGAGAAACGGCACATCTGGTCTCCGCAGGAAACCACGCACCGAAGGGCCTCGCCCATGCCGTTCCAGAACGCGACCGCCGCCCGGAAGGTCTCCAGCGGGGAGATGGCGACGTGCGGATCCCCGATGACCGCCACCACCGCAAAGCCGTCCGCATCCGGATCGGCGCCCGCCCGGCGGAACGCGGCCTTCCAGTCCCCGTCGGTGGCGCCGTGCGCGCACGGCGCGAACCCGGCGGCGACCGCGCCGGCGGAGCATGTGATGAAATGTCTTCGGCTTGTCGTCATGGCATGGCCTCCTTACCTGAAGATCAGCCGTTGTCCGACCATGCGGCCCACGCCGTCACGGACCGCCCGTCCGGCTCTGCGTCGCCGGCCCAGTTCCAGATGCCGTCGGCTCCGGCCACGGCCCAGCACACCACGCCGGCGAACACACTCGCGACAAATGACTTTCCCATGGCCGTCTCCTTTCACAAGCATGAAAACGAGGGACTGATGTCCGGGCTCCTCGGCATCGCCGCGCAGAAGCCCATCGGCCTCGCCCGGTCCCTCTGCCGACACGCCCCGCCTCCGCGGACTTCAAGCGACGGCGTTTCCCCTCTTCGATGCATTTCTCGTCCGCCTCTCATGTCTGAACGTTGTCACAACCCTCGCCTGTCAATTGTGAATCTTGAACCTTTCGGGGGATTGGGGCCGGCGCAATTCCCTGCGTCCGCAGCGCCTCGACGAGCGCGACGCCCGCGCTCGTGCCGAGGCGCGTTGCGCCGGCGCGGAGCAGCGCGCGCGCATCCGCGAGCGTGCGGATGCCGCCCGCCGCCTTCACGCCCCTTTCGGGCCCCACGCAGCGGCGCATGAGCGCCACGTCCGCCACCGTCGCACCGCCCGTCCCGAAGCCCGTCGAGGTCTTCACGAAATCGACGTCCGCCTCGCACGCAAGGGCACAGGCGCGTTCCTTCTGCGCGTCCGTGAGATAGCAGTTTTCGAGAATCACCTTCGAGACCGCCCCTGCGTCGCGGCAGATGCGCGCGAACTGCGCGAGTTCATTCCGGACGAACGCCGCATCGCCGCTCTGGAGCGCCCGGACGTTCTGGACGATGTCCACCTCGCCCGCGCCCTTCGCGAGCGCATCGCGTACCTCGAAGAGCTTCGCCTCGGTCGTCATCTGCCCGAGCGGGAAGCCCGCGACGGCCGTCACCTTCACGCCCGTCCCCCGCAGCGCCGCCGCGCAGCGCGCGACCTCGCAGCCGTTCACCGCAACGCTCGCGAAGCGGTACGCCGCCGCCTCGGCGCACAGCCGTTCAAGGACCTTCGCGTCGCCGAACGCCTTGAGGTAGGTGTGGTCGATGAGTCCCGCGAGCTCGGCGGGCGTAAGCGCAGGGGTGTCAAGGTTGGGCATGTCGAAATCACTCCAGAACGTTCAAGGGCAAGCATCGCGACAAGGACCATTATACCAAATCCCGCCTTGCCGGGGGGCGTCCGTTTGCCGCGCGTTACCGTGGGCGCCGCTACCCTCGCATTTATATAAATGCGAGGGTAGCGAAAGGAGGTCTGTCAGCGAGCCGTCTGGATTGCGCACCGAGGCAGCGCCTGTCGACGTGGTCGAGGATGCAGCGGTTACGCAGGGCGGCGGAACAGGCATCGGCGCGAGGGATGGGCCGCTCATCCTGCATATCCCTTCGTCACGTGTGCGAGTCGCCACTGAACCTAAAGGCACGGGACGGTAGTCCGGGCGGCCCAATTCGGCACACGACAGCCACCAAACGCGCGGCGCAACCGAAGGTCGGACGTTCCGACAGGCGACTTCCGCCTGGAGGGCGCATCCAGTCCCGCACGGCGCAGGGCCTCGCGCTTCATCTCGCGCGACGCCCGCCATTCCTCCCATTCGATGACTACAGGCTCACGCACGGGAAATCTCCCCTTTGAGCGCCCGCAGCTGCGGAAGGACCTTGAAGTCCCTGAGATCCGCCAGTCGCTCGGCCTCCGCCCAGTCGAACGATGCGTCGTTCAATGCCGCGCACATCATCTGCCGTGCGGAGGGCTTGCACTCGACATCCTGCTCCGCATAGAGGATACGTTCGACAAGCGCGAGTTCAGGCGGAATGATCCGCACCTCGCCAAAAGGCGTCCGCAGCGTCCGTTCGGGAACAAGCGACTCGTTCTCCAAGACTCCAAGCAAATCGACATACAGGCCGCAGATCATCCAGCTGCGCCCCATTCCCCTGCCGCCGAGGGATTCGGCAATTTCCTGCATGAGCCGCGGCGGAATGGCTTTCAGCGTCTTGCGGCAGAAGTCGATGTCTCCGCTCATGTAGCCGCCCTCTGTGTAGAACTCAACCGCGCTCCCACCGACGACGACAAGGGGATAGCCGCACTCCTGAAAAAGCGTTGCCAGAAGTCCGGCCAACTTAAGGGCACGTTCGAGCAGATCGCCTGTCGCCTCAATGTCGGCCCGTGCCGCAAGTCTCTCTTCCATCGTCATCACCCGCAGATTATACCAAATAATCGTCTGCCCCTGTGCGGCCGTTCTGCGGGAGGCGCGTTGCGTCGGGGGCGAACCGGGAGGGACGCGCCCCCTCGCGTCCGTCGGGGACGAACCGGGAGGGACGCGCTCCGTCGCGTCCGTTCGCAATTCACCTTCAATCACGCAGGAGAGCGCCCTCACCCATTATCCAGGGACCGCAGATGCGCGTGGACTCAATGTCGATGCCAGAGAGTAGAAACGGATACGTTGCCCCGACAAATCCGGGACAAGAAGGTCGTTCTAGACCAGCGCAACGCACCAGTTGATGACGGTCCCGTTCGAGACTTTAAGTGCGCGGGCGAGATTAACGGACGCAACTGTCGTAATCTTCTTTTCCAACAGGTAATAAAAGATGCTCTTCTCCCTGATGGACTGGAAACTTCGTCCCGCCGCCATCTGTTTCTCGCCTGAAGACGAGACCAGTTCTTCCGCGAGCGGATTCCCCTCGATCTTGTTCGAGGCATACGAACTCTTCTTCTTCGAGCTTTTGCGCAGTCTGCTTGAAAGCGCAATCGAAACGCGGACATCGCCAAACCGCTCCTTCGCCCGCTCGATGGCAAGAAGCCTCGTCAGCATGCCATTTGTCAGAGGCCCCTTTATCATGACGGATATTATGACTTTCCCCGTCCCAACACGCTTCACGATTCTTCACTACCACCCTTTCTGCGTGTCCTTACGGTCTAGTGCCCCAAAACCATTCGCCGCTACCCTCGCATTTATATAAATGCGAGGGTAGCGGAAGGAGGTCTGTCAGCGAGCCGTCTGGATCGAGCGCACCGAGGAAAAGTTTATCGGCATGGTCGAGGATGCAGCGGTTGCGTTGGGCGGCGGAATGGGCGTCGACGCGGCGAATGGACTGCGAGACGGGCGAAACGACGAGAAGCCGCCCCTCGGCAAGCGGCTTGCGGAAGAGCGTGGGAATGTGCCGTTCGTCCCACATCCGCCGCGCAAGGACGAGAATGAGGGGCGAAGTTCCCTTCAAGAGAATGTTGAGGACTTCCTTCTCCAACGGACTCTGAAACCCGCTCATCACGCACACCCCTTCGTCGCGCATCCGCGTCGCCCAGTCGAGACACCGCATCACCGTCTCCGGCGGCACACGCCGCGACGCAAGAAAGCCGATTTTCTCGCAATTCAAAAGGGCTTCATTTCCAAGCACCATACTCTTCAACATGCCGTAATGCCACCAAACAACGTGATGAGTTGATTACAGATCTGCTCAAACGATATATGATCGGCGAAAGAAAATTGCTGTCGATACTTTCCCCAACGGTTTTTCAGAATCTCCGACCGGCCAATCTCTGTAAGAATAATTGCCCCGTCCCTGTAGACGTCTTCAGACCCTCTATGGTGGATTGTGGCAAGGAACGCTGCTTTTAATTTGGAATCCGAATGTTTCACGCAGCTCGTTAACATATAGACATCGTAATAATCACGCGGACGCGTTGACAGAACACCCAGTGAAAGAATGGACTCAAGCTTCTCGGCGAGAACCGTTTCAATCGTATACGCCTTCAGATTGTAAAATGCGTTCTTTTCGAATGCGCTCTTGAAGAAATAGTCCTCTGGTTCAGGGGTAATGACATCACCGGTTGAAATGTCTATCGAAAAAGGAACGGCTATCGAGTCCAGTGTAGCGACAATCTTAGCTCGATAACCGCCATATAGATCCTTATTGCGGATGGGTTCAAGCACATTCAACGACCATCAGACGCCATCATCAAGTCTAACGGAAAAGACACCCTGAATCATTTCGGATACGGTCGATTCTGTCAATGGCGCATTGGACATCGTCAGATCAATGTCCATCGTCGTGCGGCGGGAGATCCCGAGATACTGGGAAATCAATGCACCTCCCTTCAATATTAGGTTCTCGCGCACTGTGGACTTGCAAAGACGGGCGAAGAAACGCTCGAACATAAAATCCTGAAGCATGACTTGCGCTGGAACACCCTCTTCTTTCGCAAGATTTCTGATACGCGACTTAAACTGCATGATATTGACGCTCACAAGGCAACCTCCATCAATGATGCGATTCTCTTGGAGAGCCCCATCACTTCCGCATAATGACCAAGTTTGGGCAAATCCTTCCTATCGGAAGCCGCATAGTTCTTGACGATTGAAAGGAACGTCTCATCGTCCATCCGCTCCCTGTCCCTAACCATGTCGCAAACCGTCCGTTCCATGTCATAACAGGGGACGATGTTTCCGAATTGCGTTCTGGCATTTACCTGTCCGAGGGAGAAGATGGCATCTTTTACATAGAAACAAGCAAGTTTCGTTCGGAGCGCGCGCGAGATCGTCTGCGAGGAACGAATCGAGACCGTATGGTCAAAGGGCGTTCGGTCTGATATCCCATGCAAAAATGCCGCAGTAGCATGGGAGAAGACGAATCGGTCACATTGCTTTGCCAAGGCGAACAATTCGTCTGGAATGGCAGCCTGAACGACATAGATTCCACGGGAAACTCTCACAAGAAGTCCATTTTGAACATACTTGCCGAGCATTGTGCGAGACAATCCAAGCGCTACAACGTCACGGGATGTAATCATACCACCCTGTGAGTCCAAGACGCGAACAACTGGAGAAGGCAATTTCATGGTTTACAAATGTGCCGACACTATAACATTCTTCGGCACATTTGTAAACCGCGCCACGATTTTCCGCTACCCTCGCATTTATATAAATGCGAGGGTAGCGGAAGGAGGTCTGTCAGCGAGCCGTCTGGATCGAGCGCACCGAGGAAAAGTTTATCGGCATGGTCGAGGATGCAGCGGTTGCGTTGGGCGGCGGAATGGGCGTCGACGCGGCGAATGGACTGCGAGACGGGCGAAACGACGAGAAGCCGCCCCTCGGCAAGCGGCTTGCGGAAGAGCGTGGGAATGTGCCGTTCGTCCCACATCCGCCGCGCAAGGACGAGAATGAGGGGCGAAGTTCCCTTCAAGAGAATGTTGAGGACTTCCTTCTCCAACGGACTCTGAAACCCGCTCATCACGCACACCCCTTCGTCGCGCATCCGCGTCGCCCAGTCGAGACACCGCATCACCGCCTCCGGCGGCACACGCCGCGAAGCAAGGCCGTCGAGATTTCTCGTCATTCTCCGTACGCTCACCTATCCACACTTTGTGCCGTTTATCTACAGGAAACCGAACCTTACATGCACCATCGTCTCATATGTGGTTTTGGGCCGTTTCCTGCCGATTATGTGCCCCTGCCCTTGAATTCGTGTATCTTTAACGCGATCCACAATCGATTCAAGCAAATCCAAATTACCACGCATTTCATCTGGCATCGGCACGGGCATTAAAATTGCGATTACCCACATGACCAATCTCACGCTCAAACCGTGTCTGGAAAGCAATTTTTCCGCCTTCCATGATGTCACAAATATTCTGCTTTAATTCGTCCACATCCAATGGTCCTTCTGCTGCCACTCCGACTTTCCCGACCTCATACTTCATGACTACAACAGATTCTGTACCACCATTCACAACGATGTTCGGATTATGTGTCACCACGACAATCTGACGTTTCCTTTTTTGATCCCGAATCTGTTTAACTACTAGTGACGAGATCAATTTATTATCCAGATCATCTTCCGGCTGATCTATCAAAATCGGCTGGCAACCATAGCTCAATAGGAACGACAATATTGCTGTGGATTTCTGCCCAGCAGAAGAACCGGAAGCAAGAGGCCGAAACAGTCCATCGTTCATCGCATATTCTATCTCAAGCGCATCTTCTGGCAACCAAGCTTCAAATGCATCAAATCCTTCAGGCGACGTCTTATACGCATCCTGTAAGCGTTTCATAAATCTCCAATTACCATCAGTTGTCGCGCCAGTCGCGTAACTAAGAACTTCTTCCTTTAGTTTCTTTAGCCGCTGCAACAAGACATCCCCGCTAACACCTGCAACCCCTTCAGTTCGCCATGTTATCAAAGGTCTTATCAGCGCATCTACTGACTCACGGAAACGATCATCGTCTGAATTAAAGGCCGCCCGCAAACGTTTCTCAAGCGACCTCATATCCCCATAGGGACGGACATTGAACCGCACATAGCGACTTTGTCCTATCGCATTCGTTATGAACTTCTTTCGCCGTTTTTTCAATTCATGACGTAATTCAATCAGCTTTTCAAAGGTTGCGCAACGTTCGACAACAACATCATTCAATGTATTACGCTTGGCTTCCAGGTCTGCTTTTTCAGCCAACTTCTCATTCCGCTGCGCAACCCATTCCTGATAACTATTAAGATTTAAGTCACCTCCACACGACTCACGAAGTTGATTGTACTGTTCATTGATGCTATTGCGTGTTGAAGCCCATTCTGATGCCTCAATTCCTTTCCGGTAATTTTCAGTTTCACGCCCCAACGCATCAAGTTGCGCCGCAATCCCTTGACGGACGGAAGCCAACTTAGAGTTAAATCCATCAACCAAAGAACGTAATTCGGTAGTGGCACGTTCGTCATTATTGAACAAAGAATCAGGGAACGTTATATCTACACACCTCTCCACTTCAGCGCGAACGTCCGCAATCCACTGCTCCACTCCAAATGTGACAGACAGCGATGTCTGCTGACTTGATGCAATCTGATAGCGTCGCAAGACATCCCCACTCCCCCGTGTCTCATAATCGGAAATTCTCCGGTTAAGATCACCAATCTCTATTGTCAAAGCATCTTCTCGTAAGAGCTGACATTGCAAATCACGTTCTTGTAACTTGAGCGATAAGTATTTGTTATGCGTCTCAGACCATTTTGCATCCCAAGAATTCCTGTCAACTTCACTTGAGTCGTCTATTCTACGCAACAACTCATCTGGCTTCGACGCCAGTTCAAATATTTGCTTCTGACCAAAGATCAACGTTGGAAACCTTGTCCTAATATCACCGGTCTGAACAGTCGCCCATGCCGAGCCATTCTGTTCTTCTAATCTTTCTTGGGATTGTTCACGCACAATCCGAAAACAGTGTCCAAACGACTCGAACTCGAGGAGTATCTTTGCCTGGTCTGCACAGGCTACAAAACGTTGCCAGTCTTCATCTTCACCTAACGCATTGTCGTTGTCGTCATACTGGTGCATGACCAGGCGTACACACCGTAACACCATCGACTTACCTGCTCCTCGTCCACCAATGATTGCTGTCATGTTTTGGTGAAACTCACATGAGAACTCTGATGACTCCTCACTTCCGCCACAGTTCAAACCGGAGACTTCCATGCGCTTTAGCCAAAAATCAGGCGCAGAAGCTGAATATACACCAGCATCACGAACACAGTCCTCTGGATCCAACAACGCCATGCGAAGTGCACTTATACACGGACACCCAAGTTTTACCCAAACATAGTGATCTCCAATTCCCTTTCTATTCGTTGTAGGGTCACCAACAAGTTGATGTGCATCAGATCCTCCGACCATTGCCAATTTCTCAACCGCCTGTTGCAACCGTGCATCGTTGTAATGCGGCACATTACAAAACTCCGCAGCATACAACAGTTTCAAGGTTCGTTCCAAATCCTCGCATAATGATTGGCAACCTGAAAGCAGTCCTTCTGAATTTGCATTTACATGCGCGGGAATTGCAATCCCATTAGCCGCATTAATCAACTCTACAGCCTTGACGAAACCAAGATCAGACGAAAGATGAGGATCTCCATAACGTGTTGGATCGATTGCACAGTTCGACAAAACCTGTTTTACAACATCACCATTGGCACTCGGATCAAACACCCCAAGCAAATGGAAACGCCGATTTCCGCCATTAACCGACAATTCAAAGCCTGGAAATATCACCAACTCTCGAAACCATGAAGGTTTTGTCTCACATATTTTCTTGTACGTTGATTTCAGCTCATCAATCCAGCCCGCAGAATTGTGATCGGCTACAACAACAGCATCCAATTCGCGTTCCATTGCGGTTCGTAACCACTGCTCGCTTGTTACGCCTTCCTGAACATAATCCAACGATGCAGGCGTATGAACATGAAAATCAAACTTCCACCATTTTGTCTTCATAATGACATCGCGATTGTTCTTTCTCAATGCATCACGAATACGCTGCGACTCCTCGCCGACTTCATCGGCAACAAGATCAAGCGACTTTGGTACTTTTAAGTGTTTCATATGCTCTCAGCTTTCTGCAAACATTATATCATATTTTCACATCAGCTATGATACAAAAGCTGAAAACAGGAACGGCTATCACCCTCCATTCAACTCATCCCCCATGCGATACTTGATGTCGTAGTTGATGATGAAGTCGAGTTCTTCTTCGGTAAGGCCATAGTGTTTGGCAAGAAGTTCATCGATCTTGTCGATTATGGGCTTTGATTTCTTCTTGTCATACGCGAATGACCTTGAAACTCCGCCATTACTTTTTTCAACCACAGAACTGACTTTATTGCGATTCATGTCAGTCTCAAGTTCATCCGCCAACAATTCAAGTTCTCTTGACTTTTTGAATGTATATCTGAACCCTCCAACATTCGCATCAGTTTGGTTAAACATGTCGAAATTCGTTGAATAATACCACCAATACAAATCCGAATTGAGCGCTGCCACCAACTGCTTGGCCATGCTACTGTCGCTCACGAATTTACATTTGTTACTGGCGGATTCTGTTCCAAATCCTTGTGTGACAAAAATGATCCAATAGCGAAGGCCTGCAGAACGATAGTGGATTGCGCCTTGCCCCGCAACACTTGAATAGCACAACGAGATAGGTTCTTCTCTACAGAACTTCCTTTGAATCTGGAACTCAACACATGATGAAAATCTTGCTATCCGTTCAGATGTAATGGATTTTGTATAGTAAATACTTGGGAATAGCAATTGTCTCTGTTCATTGTGCCATCTCAATACCCCCGTCGTGTATACAGCAGGATGTCCACTTTCGTGGCGTAAAACAATATTGAGTCTCTGATCTGCACCGCTATCCCCATCAAATAATTTCGCTGGGCGGATTTCAAATGTACTCACATACAATTCACTTGAAGCAGAATACTGATTGCGCAAGCCAAACATGTTCTTTGCCGCCGCAAAAGACAAGGGAACAATCATCCCGATATGACGACCAAAACAGCTCAACCGCAAACAGCGTTCAAGTGTAAATGCGTAAAGGTTGTTCGAGCATAAAGTTGCATACCCATCTATACGATAGATGTCCGACAATGATTTCCCCGATTTCCTATCCTTCTTCGTATACACCACATACGGTGGGTTGCCGATGATGACGTCGAAGCCGCCGCGCTGGGCCATGACGGGGTAGAACTCGGTATACCAGTGGAATGGCTGGGTATCTTTGTGCCACTGGTCATAGGTTTTGCCGCCGCCGTTCGTCGCGTAGAGCTGCCTGTCGAGAAGTGTCCGAATCGTTGCGAGGCGTTGGTTGATCTCCTTCTTGGCCTTGATGAGGTCGGCGTGCGAGCCGAGCAAGTTGAGCTGTTCGCGGCGGAAGTAGTCGAACGCGGCGGACGCCTTGGTCATCTCGTCCTCGATCCTCTTCTTGAGTTCGACGTAGGCGAACATGTCGCCGTTGACGAGGCCGTCCTGTATCTCCTTCTCCGTCGCATAGCCGACAAGCGTGTTGCCGCAACGGATGTTGAAGTCGATGTCGGGGAGCGGGTCGAGCCCGAGGTTCGGGTCGTGGCGGTCCACGTCCACGACGGCCACCATCTTGAGGAAGAGCCGCAGGCGGGCGATCTCCGTCGCCTCGTGCATGATGTCCACGCCGTAGAGGTTGCGCAGGATGATGTTCTTGTAGACGAAATACTTGCGGTTCGAGCGGAACTTGCCCGCAATCTCCTCCAGTTCCGCCTTGAAGAGATTCGGATTCGCCGCGTTCATCTCCTCCATGCGGTCGAGACACGCCTCGTAGAGCGGTTCAAGGATGTTGAGCGCGGCGAAGAGGAACGCCCCCGATCCGCAGGTCGGGTCGAGAACCGTCACCTCGCGCAGGGCGTTGTAGAAATGGAGGATGAAGCGTGAATCATCGCTTTTGCGGATGACGTCCTCGGCGAACAGGCGGATGTCGAGATTGTAGGTGATGAAGTCGTGGATGTCGGCAATCTCTCCCTCCTCGATCTTCGCCCTGATTTCCGCATGCCGGCCGCTGCCGCCGCGCCACCGTCTCGCGCCAGATTTCCGTCGGAAGCGCGTACTTTTCGGGTGTCGGACGATTCCACTCCTCCCGTCGCTTGCGGAGATCGGGCTTCGCCGTATCCACGCCTTTCTCGATTTCGGGCGGCAGGGGCAGTTCCGCGCCCTTGCGGACGGCCGCGAAGATGTAGCGGTCGGGATTGTCCTTCAGAATCCGCCACACGGGACCGTCCGCCGCGAACGGCTTCGCGTCCACTTTCTTCACCGCCTCGAAGAGATACGGCACGATGCAGTTGCGTCCGATGTACTCGGTGATGTCCTCCTTCGTGTAGTAGGCCCCCATCTGCGCACGGTCGTTGATGTACTGCTCGAAGATATAGCCGAGGACGTCGGGGTTGATGTCGCGTCCCGTCGCCGTGAGACGGCTGTCGAGGTGCCACCGCCACTGGTCGAAGAACCTGAAAAGGCTCTCGAAGACGGCATCGGGGATGTCGAGATCGGGGTTCTTCTCCTCGATCTCGTGCTTCGCGAACATGCCGCCATTCAGGTAGGGGATGATGCCGTACTTCTTCCTGAACGCGACGGAGCGCGTGTTCGCCGGCGCGTTCAACCCTTCTCCGAAGAGCTGTTTCAGGAAGCCCTTGTAGAACGACGCATAGAACGTGTCCGTGCCGCGTTGTGCCTGAACGTCCGCCAACCTCTTGCCGAGATAGTCCGTGTCGCTGTCGAGGAAGCCCTTCTTCTGGATGAAGTAGCAGAACATGAGACGGTTCAGCATGACCGAGGCATACCATTCGCGGTCGCCCTCTTCGGGCAGATTCTCGATGCCCGCCACAAACGCCTTGTGCTGGACACGGAAACCGCGATAGAAGTCCTTCGTCACCTTGTCGGCGTTCACCAGAAACGCGGCGTTCACGCGATTCACCACGTCCACGATGGACACGCCCTCATCCGCATCGAACCCGAAGGAGATGTCGTTGACCTTCTCCAGGAGAAAGGCCGCCTGGTCTTCCGTCTGGTATTCGACCGTGACGAGGTGGCGGCGGTCGACGCTCCGCACGGGAATCGACCACAGGTGGTGGAAATCCTCACCCGCTCCCGTCGCCCGGTAGATGACGAAATTGTCGTGGCTCAACTTTCCGAGCTTTGCGTCAAGCGCACGGCGAACCGCCGAATCGGGAATCGTCTCGCCTACGCAGACATACACGCGAAAGCCCCTCTTCTGCGCCACTTCCGAAAGGACGTAGGGTTGCCCGTTCGCCTCAAGCGGAACCGGGTGGCGCGTCGTGGGATTGTCCCAGCCGCACTCGATGAAGAGGCGCGTAAAGTCGCCCGCCCGAAGACAGCCAAGGAATTCGTTTCGTGTCATGTCCTACTTCTCCCGGGAAAGCCCCATTGAACAGATGATGCGGGCGGAGGCGGGCGATTCGCCGTCATCCTCCGGCACAAGGCAGAGGTCGCCGTTGCGCTGCAGTTCCAGCACGGTCTGGATGATGTCCTCCGCCGGTACGCGCTTCTGGAGCATGCGCCCAAGTTCGTGCTTCGCCGCCTCCTTCATCGGATAGGCGTAGACGAGATCGACGGCCGCCTTGAGGTTCTGTTCGAGAAGCGGCATCGGATTCTCCTTGAGACGCGCGGAAAGGATCGCGAAGACCCTGTACTTGGTCGAGGCATGCGTCCCCAATACGCCCATGCCGGCGTTCGGGGCGTTCTGCAGATCGCGCAGCGCCTGCGCGACCAGCTCGTGGTGGTTCGGGAGCGGCGGGAGGCGCGGCGTCTGCGCCTCACAGGCAAGGGCCTTGAAGATGCGCGTCGGGGACTTCGAGACGACACGCCCCGCCGCGTCGAGCCACGTCAGCACGTCGCTGTCGTTCCGCGTCCGGGCATAGGTGATGACGCCCTGCGGCTCATCCCCGCGCGGCTTCGTCGCGTAGACGACGTCCGCCAGGCCCTGTATGCGTTCACGGAGGGCCGGGCTGCCCTTCGTCGCCGCTTCCCACACCTGATAGGCCTGCGAGGCGAGATCGACCTCGCCGTCGTCCGCCTCGTCGAGAATGCCCGCCTTCTCGTTGAAGATGTCCTTCAGGTTCTGGATGTTGCCCTCGAAGAAGACCTCGTCCGAACCGACCGTCTCGGCATTCGCGTTGATGCGGTCGTTGAGCTTCTTGCGGAGGTTGATCGCCTTGTCGATGCCCTCCTGCGGGAAGAAGGAATAGCAGTAGACCTTCTCAGACCTCTGCCCGATGCGATCGACGCGCCCCGCGCGCTGGATGAGGCGGATGATGGCCCATGGCAGGTCGTAGTTGACGACAATGTGCCCGTCCTGCAGGTTCTGGCCTTCTGACAGCGCGTCCGTGGCGACCAGCACCCGCGTCTGCCTCTCCGGCGGAAGGGGAAGCGGCACATGGTTCGAGACCGGCGAAAAGCGTTTCACGCGCTCCACCACGTCGTTCGTGCCGCCGTCCACCAGATCCACGTGCGCGACGCCGCGTTTCGCAAGTTGCGCCGCAAGGTAGCGGGCCGTATCGGAATACTGCGTAAAGACGAGAACCTTGTCGTTCCCGTGCCGGTGCGTCACGAGGTCTGCCAGCGCATTCAGCTTCTCGTCCTCGGCGGGATTCCACACGCGGCACTTCGCCAAGATGCCGAGGATGATCCCGTTGTCCTTCTGGAGGGCCCCGGCAAGCGACCGCCTGAAGAAGCGCGGCGAGATCCATTTCACCGACGCCTTGCGCCCCGGAGGGTTCTCCTCGACAATCTTTGCATAGGTCGCCCTGCCCCACTCTGCGTAGTCCTTCGGATCGACGGAGAACGCAAGTGGCGTAGGCTCCGACGATTCCTCTTCCTCGTAGCAGTCGCCGATTTCCGTTCCGGCGCCCAAGGGAAGATCGAGCCCGTTCTTCAGCGCGTAAAGGTAGACCGCGTTGCGCACGGCGTGGCGGTGGAGCGTCATCAGGAAGGCAAGTCCGCTCGAATCCATCCGCTTGTAGAATCCGCTTCGGCAGAAGCCCATCATCCGCCGTCCGGCACGGGAAAGGTTCTTCAGGACGTCCTTCTCCGCTCCCGTGGCATCCGCACAGGCGCATTCGTCGATGTACTTCTGCAAGCCGTAGCGCGGCAGGGCAAGACCGCCCATCGCCTCGACCACCTCGTCGCCATAGAGACGCTCGAACATGTCGCCGGGGGCGGTCTTGAAGACGAGCGTCCTTGGAACGCGGTCCGGGAAGTAGTTGCGCGTCCCGTCGTGCATTTCAAGGTAGACGCGCCCGGATTCCGCATCCCGCGCGGCATAGTTGCGCCGGATGAAGGTGCGCGTCCGGCGCACGAGGTAGAGCTTCATCAGGTCGCGCCAGTCGTCCGTCTGGACGCTCGCCTCGAAGGCCCCGATCGAGGAGAGCGGCGTTTCGCTGTGCTTGACGGCGAAGGCCTGCTCGCCGCCCTCCGCCTCGATCTGCCGCTCGGGACGAATGCCAAGATCCTCGTCGGCATCGACGAAGAGCCGCAGCTGATTGGCGAGATCCGTGAAATCCTTGTTGTAGGGCGTCGCCGTGAGGAGGAGCACCTTGTTGTCCTGATAGTCCAGCAAATCCTTGATCGCGGCATACCGCTGTTCCGTGCCGTTCCGCAAGTTGTGGCTTTCATCGACGATGACGAGCCGGTAGTAGCGTTCGCGGTGCGGGTCGAACCTCTCGGCAATTGACTTTACGCCCATCTTGAGGTCATACCGCCGCGCATACTCTTTCCACATTTCGGTCAGATTCGGCGGACAGATGACGAGCGTCGAAGCGCCCAGCGTCTCCTCATAGAACTTCGCGACGGCACAGGCCGTGATCGTCTTGCCGAGGCCCACGACGTCGCCGATCATCGCGCCGCCGCGCTTCTCGAGATGCCGAACCGCCAATTTCACCGCCGTCTTCTGGAAGTCGAAAAGCTCCGTGTCGAACGGCGCGGGCAGATGGTATTCCGAGACGCCCTGCCGCGCCTCGCGGCTGAGGTGGTACATGATCTTCAGGTAGACCTCGTAGGGAGACGGCCCGTTCTCGGACGCCCAACACGCATCCAAAGCGGCCATGAGGTCGGTGGTGATCTCAATGGAGAATCGGTCATTCCAGCGTTCATCGAACCACGCGGCATAACGCTGATTGTCATGGTAGTCCCCGAACTCCGCATCCAGCTCGCCGTTTCGGGAAAGGCCGCCGAGCGTGAGATTGCTCGACCCCATGATGGACATGACCGGGTTCGAGGTGTCCGTCGGACGGTAGGCCAGATAGAGTTTCGCATGGAGCGGATGCCGCAGATGGAGCTTCACGCACACCTTGCCCTCGCCCAACTGCCGCCGAAGCGTCCGCAAAGTCTGCTCGTCCGCCGCCGTCGGAACGCCAAGCGTCAGCTGGCGGCGGAAGTCGTTCGCGACCTGCCGCCGCCATTTTCGGACACGTTCGGAATCGACGGGCGAACGGTCAAGCCCGTACATCTCGCGGATGATCTCCGTCGGCGGACGATGCATGCCGACAAGGAGCCGGCAGATGCGGCGAACGGACGATTCGCCGCCCTTCCCGTCCATCTCGAAGACCTCACCGCCGGGGAGGTCTTCCACATCCGCCGCGACCTTCTTCCAGCCGCGCAGATTGAAATAGCCCGTGCAGAAGTCAGCCCGCTCGACCCCGGCATTCGTCAGGATCGCGTGCAGCCCTTCCTCAAACTTCTCATCCGCGTTGTCGAAAATCCGTGCCATCGCCCGCCCGCTCCTCGCCGCCCTGTTCGACAGACGAGGACGTGCGGCGGCAAAAATAGCGCGTGCCTCGTTCAAGATATCTCTCTGGGGGCACCGCTAAGAGCCCGTTCACGAAATACCAAGAACGGGCACGCAGAGCGGGCATACTGAGAGAGGGCGCAAGACGCCCCCTGTATGCGGGCCTGCGCAGCCACATTCCTCGCTTCGTGAACTGAAAGTTAGCGGTTTCCAGAGAAGCAAAAAATGCGCTTGCGCACATTTGATGATGGCGGCAGACTCCTTGAAGGCGCGTGCCGCCGATATCAAAGATCAACTGTCAATCCGACGTTCCCGCCGAACAACGTAGTGGATTATATCAAATTCCGGACTGATTGGCCGAGCTTATAGATGCCGCAACAAATTAGGTGTTAGGTTTTAGGTTCTAGGTTTTAGGTTTTAGCCCGGGACCGGACGGCCCCATCGGCTTGGCCCCTGCGGGAGGGGCGCGCTCCGTCGCGTCCGTTCGCAACTTGAAGAACCTATGTCGCCACCCAGTGGTAGCAGCTCTTGCGGAGGCCGCGCAGACGCGGCAGGGCCAATCCGACGAACCACCCGACGAGGAAGACGCCCAGGACGGTCCCTTCGCGGACGCCCTCGACGCGGTGCAGCAGCGCGTACGACACCGCGAGGGCCGACAGGACGAGCGTGGCGTCGAAGCACGTCTTGACCCGCGCCAGGCGAAGCCTGAACGTCTGCGCAACCGTCTTCACCAACGCATCGCCCGGCACGCACAGGAAATCCGAATGGACCTGGCAGACGATGCCGACCGCCAGGAGAGACGCCCCGCCGACCAGCATCAGGACCTGCAGGGGATAGACCGCCGTCACCCACGGCCGCGTCAGCGCCATCCCCCCGTCGATGCACACGCCGAAGAGCGCCGTCGCCAGAACCTGCAGCAGCTGGAACAGCGCGAATCGCCGCCGCAGGACCACAATCTGCCCGAAGACGAAGAGAAGGTTCATCAGAAGCGTCAGCGTGCCATACGAAAGCGGCGTCACGCGCGTCAACACCCACGGCACGCTGGAGATGGGCGTCGCGCCCAGCCCCGCCTGCGTGGACAGCGCGACGCCCAGTCCGGCAACGGCCACGCCGAACATGAACAGCAACGCCCGTCTCTTCCAGTCAAAAACCAACATGCGGGCACCCCAACCGGCGGAACGGCTCACCCGAACCTCGGCCCTTTCGCGCTCTCCATCTTGTCGGCAGATACGCTAGACATCCCAACCCTCGCCGTTGCGGCGGGACACGAGCAGCCACAGGAAAAACGGTGCGCCGAGAATCGCGCAGACGACTCCGACGGGCACGTCGCCCGGCAGGAAACGCCCGAGGGCCTCCGCCAGCACGAGAAAGATCCCGCCCGCAAACGCGGACAGCACGAACACGCGCTGGAGGCGCGGCCCCGCCTTGCGGCGGACGAAATGCGGCACGACGAGCCCGATGAAGCCGATCGCCCCCGCGAGCGCGACCGAGACGGCCGTGACAAGCGACACCGCACCGAGGACAAGGAGCGTCGTCATGCGCGTGTTGATGCCCAGGGCCTCCGCCTCGGCGCGCCCGAGTTCCATGACGTTCAGCCGACGCGCGAGCGCGAACAGGACCGCGAAGGCGAAGGCGAAGGCGACGCCGCCGAGTGCAAGCGTCGCACCCGTAACCGACTTGAGCGACCCGTAGAGCCATTTCGACACCGCCGCGAAGTCATCCGGCTTCGCGTAGGAGAGGACCAGCATGTCGAGCGAGCCGAAGAAGCCCCCCGTGACGAACCCGGCCAACACGACGGCGTTCCCCGTCGAAAGCAAAAGCGGCGTTGCGCCATCCGCCTCGCGCGCCTTCGCCGCAAACGCCGCAACAAGGCAGACGAGCGCAAGCGACGCGCACGAACCGAGGAAACTCGCCGTCGGCAACACCCAGGCGCCGAGCGCGACAAGGCCGAGGTTGGTCGCCAACGCGGCGAAGAACGCCGCGCCGCCAACCGTGCCCAGCAGATAGGGCTCCGCCAGCGGATTGCGCAGGACACTCTGAAGCGCCGCGCCCGAGACCGAAAGCGCAGCGCCCGTCACCAATGCCGCTGGATAGGCCCAATCCATGATCCGAGGCCGCGCCGGTCAACGGGGACCGACGACGCCATGGAGGTTCCGCATGATCCGGACGGCGACTTCCGGCTTGTTCATCGTGTAGACGTGGACGTTGTTGACGTCGTTCGCGAAGAGATCGACGATCTGCTCGGTCGCATACGCCACGCCCGCGTCCAGCATCGCGACCGGGTCGTCGCCGAAGCGGTCGACAATCGCCCGGAAGCGCGGGGGCAGATACGTCCCCGACAACGCGCAGATGCGCCGGATCTGCCTGCCGTTCGTGACGGGCATCACGCCCGCGATCACCGGAACCGTCACGCCCGACGTCCGGAGGCGCGCAAGATAGTGGAAAAGCACATTGTTGTCGAAGAACATCTGCGTCGTGAGGAAGTCCAGCCCCGCCTCGGCCTTCTCCTTCACGTGCGCGAGGTCGTCCACCAGATGCGCGCACTCGGGATGCCCCTCCGGGTAGCACGCGCCGCCCAGACAGAAGCCCTCGCCCTTCAGCGCCCGCACGAGGTCCACCGCATGGCGGAAGGCGGGGTCGCCGGGGAATTCCGTGTCGGGCGGAGAGTCCCCGCGCAGACAGAGAATGTTCTCGATGCCGGCGGCTCGGAAGCCCCGCACCTCATCCTCCACCTTCGCGCGGTCGGCGGCGATGCACGTCATGTGCGCAAGCGCCGGCACGCCACAGGCATCCTGCACGAACGCCGCGAGTTCGCACGTGTTCGCGCCCGTCGTGCCGCCGGCGGCCCCGTAGGTGACCGAGACGAACGCAGGGTTCACGGCGGCGATCTCGCGGACGACGCGCTTCGTCCGCTCCATCGCCGCCCGTTCCTCGGCCGCGCCGGACGCCGCGCGCCGCTTCGGGGGGAACACCTCGAAGGACAGGCTGGGCCGCCCTTCGGCGATAATTTCTGAAATCTTCATACGCACTGATTATACCATATCCGGGTACTGGCCCGACTGCGGGACAAGGCGTGCCAAGGGGCCCGCGGACCGGCTTACTCGCCCGACGCCCGGGGCTCTCCGCCGCGCACCGAAAACCGCCCGTGGCGGATGCCGCCGAGGAACTGCCAGGTCACGGACAGCGACCCGTCCGGCAGCAGCCGTCCGTTGGCGGCGATCTCGTGCGTGCCGCAGTTCGCGAAAAGCGGCTCGACGTTCGAGTCATTGAACGTCCAGCGCGTCACGGCCCATGCACCCCGTCCGACGGCGAGGCGGCGGCCGTCCTTCCGCACCAGCGTCCAGCCCGCCGCACCCGGCTCGACGGATGCCGCGTCGAAGCCCTCGAAGACGGCGTTCCCGTTCCCCTCCAGCGGCAGCGCGAGGGAATCGCACTTCGCGCGCAGCCGCGCCTCGGCGGCGGCGTCCGCCGCGCGCGGCGCCGGGCCGAACGCCGGCAGCAGGTGCGTCCAGATCAGGTCCAGCTCGCGCTGCATGTCGCCGAGGCCCGCATGGACCGAGACGACGGCGTCCTGCTCGGGGAAGACGACGGTCAGCTGGCCCGCCGCGCCGTCCGCGCGGTACGCCCCGTGGCGGCAACGCCAGAACTGGAAGCCGTAGCCCTGGCCCCAGTCGCTGCCCGAGCCAATCGTCTGGGTCTGGACGACGATGCCGCCCGACCAGGTCTGGCGCGCCGTCGCGAGGCGCACCCACTCGCGCGAGAGCAGCTGCCGCCCGTCCCAGCGCCCTTCCTGCAGGAGGAACTGCCCGAACCGCGCGAGGTCGCGCGTCGTCATGTTCATGCCCCAGCCGCCGCAGGCGACGCCCGTGGGCGAGACCGTCGACCAGGGGCTCGTCATGCCGAGCGGATCGAACAGCCGCTCCTTGAGGAAGTCCATGAGCGGCTTCCCGCTGATCCTCTCGACAATAGCCGCCAGCAGGTGCGTCGCGCCCGAATCGTACTTGAAGCCCGTCCCCGGCTCGCGGTCGATCTTGTTCTTCAGAAGGGCCTTGACCCAGTCGCCCGCGATGTCGTCGCGCTCGGCGTCCGTGCGGTCGGCGCCGAGGTTCATCGTGAGGAGGTCGCGCACCCGGACCTGCCGCAGGTTCTCGGACGGCTCCGCCGGCGCCGCGTCGGGGAAGAGGGACACGACGCGGCGGTCGAGGTCGAGCCTGCCGTCGTCCACGAGGAAGCCGACGGCCGTCGACGTGAAGCTCTTCGAATGCGAATAGAGCATGTGCGGACGCTTCAGCGTGTCCTGCGGCGCCCAGGTCCCCTCGGCGATGAGGCGCCCGTGGCGCAGGATGACGAATCCATGCATATAGCCGTTGCCGAAGCGATTCGTCGCCGCGTCGTTTTCGCACGCCTCGATCCACCGCTGGATCGCCGCAGACGAGACGCCCTGCGACTCCGGCGAGGCCCGCTCGAAGTCCGGCGCGCACGGCGCGCCCCACGCACCGGCAACGATCGCAAACGCGGCCCACAGCATCCCGTTCCCCAACTTCATGTCATCCGTCCTTTCCCATGTGTCTCCTGCTTCTACAGGTCCTTTGCGGCGAGGGCGTTGAGACGGTCGATCCAGAGCGTGCCGAGCGCGTCCTTGCGCGCCCGGTGTTCCGTCACCGCGAGGACGAACGGGTTCGTCTCGAACGTGCCGCGCACGCCCGCGAAATCCGCCTCGGTCGTCGCGCCGAGCCCGTCGAAGCCGAAGCCCGTTTTCATCGAGAGCGAGAACTCCTTGCGTGCGTCCTCGTAGAGCATGTCGTCGAGCTTCAGGACGGATGCGCGCCAGCGGCGGATGATCGAGACGAGGTCCCGGTAGCCGATCCGGCCCTCTTCGAGGCCGTAGTGGCGGAGCATGAGGTCGTAGGCCCATGTCCACTCGTCGTCGTAGTAGCGCGCCTGCAGGTCGGCCATCCGCGCGTCCAGTTCCGCGCAGGAGGCGATCCGACCGGACTCCACGTCGTCGAGGATCGCGCGCACGCGCGAGTGGGGCGCGAGGAGGCCCGAGAGGTCCACCCAGTCGCCCAGGCCCGCGCGCGCCGTCGGCCTGAGCCCGCCGAGGTAGTCGCCGTCCGTAATCGTCTCCAGCCGCGAGATGAGGGAGTTGCCGAGGAACTTGTCGATCGCCATCCGGTAGAAGCCGATGCCCTTCACGAGCGCGGCGTTCGTGATGCGCGCGCTCTGGTAGGCGTAGGTGTCGCTCGTCGCGCCCGAGAGCGCGCGCAGGCTTTCGAGGATCGCGATGCCGCGCACCATCTTGTCGATCGTGTAGGGCGAGAGGAGGTTGAAGTTCACCTTGTCGAGGCGGCCCTCAGGCGCGCGGCGGTCGCGCTTCGGCCACTTCTGCACGTCGCGGATCGTGCCGACGCTCTTGAGGTTCACGCCGGGCACGAGGTACGTGACGCCCTGCGACTCGATGAGGTAGGAGAACGGCAGGCTCGACGTGTCGGGGTTCGTCGTGTGGCGGCCCATCACGAGCGAGAACGCGCCGATGCGCGCGGGCCAGAGGATGTACGAGTCGGACGCCGTCTTCGAGCCGCGCTCCAGCGCGCCCTGGTGGATGGGCCCGAGCTTGTACATGTGGTTGGACTGGTTCGAGCCCGAGCCCGCGTTCATGAAGCTGAACATGCCGGCGATGAGCAGCGTCGACTTGTGGTGCGTGACGGTGAACGGCCCCGCGAAGACCGCGCAGGCCTCGCCGTTCTCCTCCTGGCAGTTGCAGAAGAAGAGCGAGTCGCTCGCCGAGTAGCCGTGGCCGAGCGCGCACGACTGCCCGACGTAGCAGCGCGTGAGGCGCGTGCCGTCCTCGACGCGCGAGCCGTCCTGCACGATGAAGTCGTCCGCGCTGACGCCGCGCCCGATCGTGACGGGCGAGTCGCGGCGGCTGACGAGCGAGCCGTTCGAGAGGCGCGCCGCGCCGTCCACCACCGCGCCGTCGCCGATGAAGACGTTGCGCACGAGCCCCGTGTCGACGACCGTCACGCCGCAGCCGATCGTGCCGCGCGCCGACCGCGCGGCCGCCGCCTTCTCCCGCGCGAAGCGCTTGAGCGCGGCGACGAGGCGCGGCCGGTGCCGGTACATCGCCTCCAGGTACGCCTCGTGCGCCGTGAGCGCCGTGTGGATCGTCACCTCGCGCCCGCCCGTCTCGTTGAGGACCGAGACCTCGACGCCGTTGCCGAAGCTCGTCTCGCCCTCGACGTAGATCTTGTCGACGTTGCCGATGTGCGTACACGCGCCGATGTCGTAGTTCGCGATGTAGCTGCGGACATTCGAGATGCGGCAGTCGTCGCCGACCGTCACGTTGTGCAGCGTCGCGTGGTAGAGGCCCGCCGGCTTGCGGACGCCGCCCGGCAGCGTGTACGTCGTGCGGAACGCGCCGAGGCGGCACGATCCCGAGAAGGCCGCGTCGCGCACCGTCGCCGCGTCGAAGCCCGGCGCGACCGTGACCGCCCGCCAGTCCTCGGCCGAGCAGCCGTGCGCCTCCAGGGCCGCGATCTCCGCGTCCGTCAACTGCCGATACGCCATGCGCCCCCGCCTTTCCGCGCCTCAGTGGTGGGAGCAGCCCCCGCAGCCGTGGCCGCAGTGGCCACCGCAGCCGCCGTGGCCGCCGCCGCAGGTCGCGGTCTGCGCGGTGACGAGCGTGCCGGCGAGCAGCTTCTCGACCGCCTCGTCGGCTGCGCCCGCGACGCCCGCGAAGAGCGAAATGCCCGCCCCCGCGAGCGCGCCCTGCATGCCGGGGCCGACGTTGCCGCAGATGACGGCGTTCACCCCGTGCCACACAAGCCAGAGGGCGAGGTCTTCATGGCCGGTCCCCTCGGTGTCGGCGACTTCGGAGGACACCACGCGGTCTTTTTCGATCTTGTAGATCTTGAACTGGGTCGACTTCCCGAGATGCGGGAAGATCCGCCCCTCGGCATACGGAATGGCAATCTGTGCGTCCATGCGGGATAGTATAGCACACTCTCAGAGGGCGAGCAGGACGACGCCCACGAGAATCGCGGCGAGGGCGAACGCCTTGCGGCGCAGGTTCGTCTCGTGGAAGAACGCCGCGCCGAGCACGAAGGTGATCACCACCGAGAAGCGGCGCAGGAGCGAGCCGACGGAGATGGGGACGCCCGGGATGGAAAGCCCCTTGAAGTAGAGCCAGTCCGCGCACGCGAGAAGGGTCCCCACGCAGGGGATCGTCCACCGCCACTCGAACGGGTCGTGGCGGAGGCGCAGGAGCGTGCGCCCCGCGAGCAGCAGGCCGTAGACGGCGACGAGGCCGATCTGGAACCAGAACTGCACCACCTCCACCGGCGCCGCGCGGACCTGGAAGACGTATTTGTCCCACAGGCTCGAACAGGCCGAGCAGCACATGCCGCCCACGGCGCACCACACGGCGCGGCTGCGCAGGAAGTCGATGCCCTCGTGGCGCCCCGCCCAGGAGAACGCCCAGTAGCCGCCGAAGACGAACAGCATCCCGATGCCCTGGATCCAGGTCGGCACCTCCCCGTAGCAGAAGAACGCCACCACGAAGACGAGCGCCGGCGCGCTCGCGCGGATCGGCGTCGCGATGGTGATCGGAAGCGTGCGCAGGGCGCAGAAGGTGAGGATCCACGACGTCGCGACGATGACGGACTTGCTGGCGGCCAGGGCCAGCACCCACCCTTCCGGGTGCAGCAGCGTCCCGACGTCCCCGAAGAGGAGCGCCGCCGCGACGAACGCGCTCCCCCCGCAGCACGTCGAGATGAGCAGCGTCGGCAGCACCGCGTTGTTCCGCACGCTCGCCTTCTTGGCAATGTCGTAGAACGCGAGGAAGACCGCGCTCAGGAGAATCCACACCGTCCAGTCCATGTTCTTCTTCAACCTTTCCGGGAAACAGCGGTCGGTTAGTGTAGCATAAATGCCGTATGGCATAATACGGCAAATGGGCGGCGCTGCAAGGCGGCGGCGAGGAGGGCACCTCAGGAACGGAACCTCACGCAGAGGCGCGGAGAGGCGGAGAACGCAGAGAGGAAGGTTGAGACGATGACGGGGAACGAGATGGCCGACGACATCTCAAAACGTATCTTGTCGCCATGAATCTCCCGCTTGGATTGCCTGTCAACTTCGGCAGGGAAAGGAGGCTCGTCGATCAACCCAATCAATCTCTGCGCTCTCCGCCTCTCCGCGCCTCTGCGTGAGGCAAAAACGACGACGCGAGAAGACGCGCGAAAGGAAGTCAAGACGAATGAATCCACGAAACGGACGCCGGGCTCCGGGGCGGCGGCAGACGCTTCCTCCATTTGGTATAATGCCCGCCATGTTCTCTTCACGGAAAAAAGGCGACGTCCGGGACGTCCTGCGCACCACGCTGCCCCTCGTGCTCGCGATGGGCGCGCATGCGGTCAACCAGTTCACGGACCGCGTCTTCCTCGCGCGCTACTCGGACGACGCCATTCAGGCCTCCCTCCCCGGCGGCATCCTCAGCTGGCTCTTCATCTGCCTGCTCGTCGCGACCGCCAGCTACTCCGGCACCTTCGTCGCCCAGTTCCACGGCGCCGGCTCGAAGCGCGACGCCGCCGCGGCCTACGGGCAGGGCCTCTGGCTCGCGCTCGCCGCCCTTCCGCTCATTCTCCTCTCGATCCCCCTCGGGTACGCCCTCTTCAACCTCGCCGGGCACGCCCCCGCCATCCTCGCCGACGAGAAGGCCTACTACGGCATCCTCCAGCTCGGCGGCGTCTTCTGCGTCTTCCAGGCCGTCCTCGCCGGCTACTTCGCCGGACAGGGCAAGACCCGCCTCGTGGGCGTCGCCACCTGCGCC
>ERZ1026860.524-NODE-524-length-24615-cov-14.378827_pt1 | contig 24615 bp, 24 predicted proteins | sample MGYA00380160_ERZ1026860 | MGnify/ENA primary metagenome ERZ1026860 (study PRJEB33269, sample SAMEA4719796) | human gut metagenome | biome: human-associated habitat; feature: organic feature; material: feces | place: Cameroon | collected 2013-10 ... | reverse complement strand
CGTTTTATAGCCCCGCGTGGGATTTGGGCACCATTTGGGCACCATTTACCGAAAAAGCACCACTAACACAGGCGATAAAAGAAACGCCGAGAACGCGCAAAAACATAGAGTTTATGCGGGTTTCCGGCGTTTTCTAATCCCTCAACCGACCTAAAATCATCTTGCGGCAGAGAGAAAAATTCTACTATTTTTTATCAAGTTTTCCTTTGGCAAAGACTGTCATATCTTCAAGCATCCGCAGCTGGCTCTTGATTTCATCCGGATAATTAAAGGAGATAAGAGAATCCTGCCACTTTGCCGACATAGGACACACCTTGCAACCAACACGGTAGATACCGTGTCGGTAGGCGTTATTTAACAGTACATTATACTTTAGCGCATATACAAAAATCTCAGACGATGACCACTTTAGAATCGCGTGACAGTTAACTTGCTGAATATTTTTTACGCCCTCACCAACCTCTGTATATTTTGATCTTCGTAAACTTTCCTCTGCTCGAACGCCATCAAATACAACAGCTTTTGTATCTTTTCCGGTTAGTTCGGACAGGAGCATCAATGTGGGAACAGACTTTCGGACAGAACAGCACCAGCGCAATTTACTGGCGGGCGGTCCAAATTCATCCCAAGATTCTTCCATATCCATATGGCACTTTGCTTCTTTGAAACGAACAGAAGGCCAGCGATTTTGTGCGTCAGAAAAAGTTTTTAATGTATCCGAAAGCTCCATGCCGGTATTACTGAACACAACATAATATTTATCGGGTTCAAGTGTTCTTGCCATCAGGTCAAGAAGAACCAGCGAATCCTTACCGCCGGAAAACGCACATACAAACGAGAACCCAAGCGGAAGATAATGCTCATACTGCGCTCGAATAAACTCAACTGCCTTTTGCTCCAGACTCAGCATAATTTGCCGGTTGACTTCATAGAGCCGATTTGTATCAATGGGAACGAGTTTCAGACGTTCTTCTGTCAACCGTTTGATCGTCGGTTTTGTATAGAAACCTCCTCCCTGCGCCTCAGCCACGCAGACACCGTTCAGAACATATCGGCGAACACCCTCTGCCCAAAGCAGCGGGGCAGTTGTGTCTTTGGGATAATCCCAGTATTGATCCATCCCGAAGAAGTCCAATTCTTCATGGAATACCGGGCGAATTTCTTTTTGAATTTTTGCATTGATTGTCAGCCGGAAGATGCCGTTCTCTTCCGTCCATTCATAACCGTACACGGCGGCTTTTCATTCCTCTCTTGCGCCAGAGATTTTCTGGCGTTCGTTTTCTATTTACAAATTGATCGTCACGGTGGCATTGTCTGCACTCCATGCAAAACGGGGATCGTTGGCAAGTGCCTTGTGAAGTCTGCCATACAATTCACTGCCAGCAAGAAGCCCACGCTTGACCAGAAGTTCACGCAGATCTTCTGCTTGGAACCGTTTTCCTGTGATGCCGTCATCGACATACCACGCTGCAACGGCATCCGAAAAAGTCTGGACTTCACTGGAGCCGCTCACCAGCATGGCGTGCAGGGTATCCTTGGATTGGCTTGCCATACCGCAGATCGTCTTAGCATTGCCCAGCTTTTTGCTGTAAAAGCCAAGAATGCTTTGCAACAGTAAAGGTGTCCACGGTCGGTCACCGGGCAAAGCCGGGAGCAAACTGTACCACCACGGCTGGATATCGCGCAGAACAATGTGATCCCCTAAATCGGAGAACAGCTTATCCAGAGCATGCTGCGCTTTGGCAAACCATGCTTCATTCAGTTGCAAACTTTCCCCGGTAATCAGCACATCTGGCTGGTAATAGAGGAAAATCGGTTCTTCATTCAACTTCATCTGGCCGTGCAAATTGCCAGTTTTCAGCCCGACATTTTGCAGATATTGAATCAGATCCTCCTCCACAAACATTCCATCCTGTTCCCGTGCATAACGGCGCATCACATCGAGAACCGAACCAATCTGCTCGTCGCCACCACGCGAGATATGCGTCTTATTGCCAAAAGAGTAATGCTTTCCGTGATATCCGACCTTCTCGAACAGGTGGCGAGCGAGGTCATAAACCATTGCGGAACTACTGATGCCATTATCATTCAGGAACATCTGCATTTCGGCACGAACATATTCATAGAGCTGCGTGTCCGAAACATAGCCGTTGTTCCGCTCCATAAGTTTTTCCAAAAGCTGCTCCATCTGACTGGCACCATCGTCCCAATCTACAAAGGCATCCTCGTGGTAGAGCTTGCCTGCCAGTGATACGATTTTGGAAGATGCTAAAACTGCCTCCCGAATGGCGTTGTCCGATGCGTGAATTTCTCCATAGAGATCTGACAGTGCGATGCCGTCCAAATCTGCGTCCAGCACGACCTTTTCAACATCCTGAATCAGCTTCTGAGAGACCGGAGAAATGACTGCGGGTGCTTGCACAGGTGTTGCAACAGGTTTAGAAACGAGTGGCTCCTTTTTCGCAGAACCGCTTTCCGGCGCAGAAAGATACTGTATGTATTTTGCCAATGCAGCCCGCAGCCGATTGTTCTGTCTGGCGTTGGTTGCGGTATACTCCTTTGTGGCAGTCAACAGATCTTTCGTGCGTGTTGCAACGTCAAGGGATACGCCATAAAGAGCTGTGCTGTCCAAGCCGATTTGCCGAGCCAGCTGTTCACAGTTGTTGATCGCAGAGGCATAGCTCCGTGAGGAGGATTCTGCCAGATGCATCTCGTTCCGCATCCATTGATAAAAAGCGGAACTGTTTGCGTTGGGCGGTGTCCGAACAGCTGCTTTTTCGACAGACGCAGCAACAGGCTTGGCAGTCGGTTTTGCTGGCGCAGAAGAAACCACCTGAGGAATCGAAGCATCGGTCACTGTGACCGGCACATCCGAGTCAGCCTTTATACACTGAACCGAAAGTGCAGTATGCACAACTCCACAATGATCCAAGAGCTTGTAAAGGCTTGTCATGGCTTCATCCGAGGTTTTCTCGGTTTCTAGATAAAGCCATTGCCCTGCACTGTTTTTGGTGAGGACCTTCAGCCCTTTCAGTTTATGGGCATGGTAGGCGGTTTCAATATAGACACCAGTTTTATTGTCCGGGTCGCCGATGAGCGAAATAAACTTTTGAGGATAGCGGCTGTACAGTTCTTTGACACCTGCGACATACACATCTTTCCATGTTTTCACTTCGATGTGTTTGCCGTCAAACAGCACTTCAAGAGGATATGCTCCTGTGCAGGAGAATTTTTCCGGAGAAGAAATTTTCTGCGAACCGGACAAAGCAGGGGCAGGCAACACGGAGGGATGAGAGGTCGAAGCTGTAGCGGGCGGCTGCACTGTTGATGCAGCTTGCGCATTTGCCAGTGCTTTCGCTGAGTTTTCCCGAAATTCTCGATACAGATCAATCGTATGCACGATTTGGTTTTGCTGTCTTGACGAAAAATAGCGCCACTGCGGTGTGCGCCGCAGCGCAGAGAGAATGTATTTGAGTTCAACAGCGCTTGTCACTGAGAAAAGTCGCTTGGCAGATATTTGAAGCCGGTTGATGACTTTCTCCGTCATGGAAAAAGCAGTTTGCGCTTCTGAAGGCTTCTCGCCTTTTTGAATCAGCCATTGCACATATTGCTGTTCGGCCGAGGTCACAGTGGATGCTACTTTTGGAACTTCCGGTCGGAAGATTTCAGCCAGCGATTTCTGAATCATAGGAGAAGCCGATTTATCGGTGCACAAGGATATATTTTGTGACTGATTCGCAGAGAAATAGATTACCATAGTGTCCAATGGGTCTTTACAGATCTCCATCAGCTTTTTCAGTCGGAGCAAAATTTGTTGCGTATTGAAGTCTGTTTCAGCAAAAAGCCATTTTCCATCCGGCTTCCGCATAATACCGAGAGGATGCGAAAACGCTCGAATCTCAATTTCGCTTCCAATTTCAATTTTATCCCCTAAAATGCTTTTCCTTTCAAGGCGCATTAACTCATCCGGATGCTTTGCAGCAATCAATTTGAGCGCAATAAAGTAAAGTAACCGCCAGCTTGCAGTTGATTTTTTGTCCCCGTAGTAGACTACGGAGTCTGGCTTTGCTTTGAGATAGTCAGTCAAGTTTGGAGTTTCGCTTTTTTCAGAAAAGATCATTTTTGTTTTGGCCTTTCAGGAAATCCGGGCGTAAAAAAGATGGTGTTTACAGAATGTCATCACACAAACATCTTAAATTGTGCAACATGCACAAAATATAAACACTTCAACATTATAATTATAGCATTGAGCAGGACGACACACAAGTGATTTCGACACAAATCTGAAGATTTGCAACAAAAAAAGCCGCAGAATGAAATAATATCACCTGCGGCTCAAATCAATAATTTATCTTACTTTATAAAACACTCGGTTTCCGGCTTTCCTTGCTGCCAGCAATCCCATTTCGTGGAACTTCATCACAAACGTCCGGATCGTGGCATAGGCAGCATTGCGGAAGTCTTTTTCCAGCTGCTTGGTGGTGAACTTCTCCGTGCCGTAGGCAGACAGAACATATTCCCAAAGCAGCCGTTCTTTCTCGGTGATCTTTCCTTCTGCAAGAGCGGTCTGGTACACCTGAAGATCAGCTTGCGGCGGTGCTGCATCCACTTGCAGACGGTTATAGATCTCGTTGCAGAAGTAGGACAGGAACGGCGTTACATCCGTGTATCCGGAGATAAGAGCATTCTTTTCAACACGGTCGTAGGCTTTGTAGTAGGCTGCCTTGCTCTCAGCAATATACCGGGAAAACGGTGTGAAGAGTGCCGCAGGATAGCCCTGCTGGACAAGGTACCAAAGATGGAGCAGCCGAGCTGTGCGGCCATTTCCATCAAAGTAAGGATGGTAGTACGCAAAGGCAAAGTGCAGGATGGCTGCTTTGTGCAGCTCGTTGATGCCATCCTTGGCGTTGGCGAAATCAACCAGTCGTTTCATAGCATCCGGGAGCTGTTGCGCCGGAAGTCACTCCCGGCTCTCTTCACCACCCACAACGTAAACGTGGTCGTGCCGGTAAAAATGGTCAGGCAACAGGCGGTCTTCATCCGGCAGATAGTCGCCGGAGCTGATTTGGTAAAGCTGATGCAAGTTTTCTTCCGTAATCGCATTCTGGTGGTCGGCAATGAAGTCCAAACCACGCTTCATGCCATAAATACGCGATTCTTCCTCATTGCGCGGGGCATAGCCGCTGAGGATATGCCGGATGCTGTTGCGTGAGGAGTGGATGCTTTCGATTTGGAAGGTTGCGTGGATCTCCTCAGTCATGGCCTGCAAGCCAAAGGACTGATTGCTTGCGGGAACAGAAAGAAGCTGCTTCATGCCGTTGGTGGAGATTTGAGCCAGATTGGGCAGATAGAACAGTTCATCACTGGAAAAATCAGCCAAAGGCAAAGGTTGAGCGAGATTCTGACGGAGCAACCCTATAAACTCCTTGACACTAGAGACAGAATATTTATACTCCATCCGATCCAGCTCGAACAGATGCCTGTCTGAAAGCATTTTTGCAAATTTGGCTCCATCCATTCCTGTCACCTCATAACTGATACATATTGATATCGATTAGTATCAATATACTGACAACCAACAAAAAAGTCAAGCAAGTAAAGCTGATTCAGACCTTACTCAATGCGCTTTCCCTTAAAATTGGCCGCATTTTAAGAGAAAAGCAAGGCGATTAAGGGATTCTGTTTTGAAAAAATTTGAATGTCCCCAAAGGGCAGGTATGTACGGCGGCAAACGCTGACTTAAAGTGAAGGGGATGTGAGCTTTGCCCTAACGTTGTTATAAATGATACTAATTGGTATCAGCAGGCTTCTGACATTCGGTCATGATCCTTCTTGCCCTGCCGCGCGTGGTGTCCTCGAAAGTTTCATTTTCGCTGAATCGCAGCCAATAGGGGTCTTCCATCAGGCAGGCATTGGTGCGCTTGACGATTTCCCAAGCGTTGTAGTCGGGCAGACCCATCAATTTCAAAATCTCTTTGCAATCCATCCGATTTTTCGGAAAGATTCGTTTCTTTGCCCAAACCACCACATCGACCAATGGAACTTCACGTTTGTCACTGATGAAAAGGTTCAGTGGGAGGTCATACTGTGGCACACCCTCATTTGCGCAAAGAGACTGCCCATCTTCGCTTAGGTGGGCAATTTCTTTTTCATCCATCATCAATTTAAGGTAGGCCATTTTATCACCCCATGGCGGCTTTCAGGTAGTGCAGACGGTATTTCAGGTATTGACGGATCGCAGATGCTCTTTTTTCGCTCAACAATGCAAGAATAGGCGAAATAGCCTGAATGATTTCTGTATACAGCGTATCCAGATCACGCACAGGCAACACTGGCTTGTCGATCAGCTTGATCTGCTGGGCATGGTGACTGCGGAACGGTTTGGCTTTGTCGAACTGATAACGGAGCTTCGTGTCAGTCAATTCTTCATCCGTTGCCCACGCAAGCAGACTGCCGCCATTGTCGTAAATAGGCGGAGCATAATTTTTTCCATCCCGGACGATCACATCAAAATTGTTTTCGTGGCGGTCTTCGTTTCCGATAAAGGCATCAAATGCCAGCATTTGATAAAGCCACTTCTTACCATATAGTTCTATCGCATACTGGAACAATGCTTCCGGTGAAGCGGTTCGACCGCTGGCAAGGAAATGGGCATCAGCCAAATCTGCAAAATGATACAGTTGTTCATCGTCCGTTGTGAATTTGGGGCAGACGCTGACCACATCGCAGGAATAGGTCTGAATGTCGGGAAAGAGTTTGGCAGACATCAGGGCGTATTCCACATGAGGCAGACCCAGCACCTGTGCAATCAGCGAGGCCATCACCTCGGAATACGGCTCATACCCAGCGGTTCCGGCCTCTGTGATGGAGTTGCCCTTGACCATGACAAGCCGGTCATCCACGCGATACCAGCCCTTTGAGAGCATTCCACGGCTCGTCCGTGTTTCACGCTTTTCGACCAACTGGATTTTTGCAGGGACTTCGATTGGGCTCATGGTATCACGCTCCTTTGCTCCATTATACCATGTTTGGATGGATAGACAAGGCAAACTATGGTCAATAGCAAAAACCAAAACATCAAATTGTTTTTTGAAATTTGAAGCAGAAAAGTTAAATCAAGTATAAAGTTTCGAGAGAAACATTAAATTTTTCGCCCAATAAGTGAAATAAATGCTCAAAAACATGAAATCTAAACCCGAAAAGTGAAATTTGATGGTTGAATACTGAAAAAAGTGTTAAAAAGATTTTGATATTCTAAATTCGACTTGAACTGTTTTTTGCATATCGTCCTTGCAGATAGCCCTTAGAGATATTCTCACCTTTCCGGGGAGAGAACTCGGTCAGTGCGTAAATATCGGTCTGCATGGTCTTTTCGTTCTTCTCTGCAAACCAGATCTGATCCCGGCGCAGCAGGGTCAAGTCGAGAAGCCCTGTGTCATGTGTAGTAAAAATAAGCTGGGCGTGGTTTGTGTTGATGGCAGCTTCCTGCACCATCTCGATCAGATGCCTTGTCAGCAGCGGGTGCATACTGGATTCAATCTCGTCTACCACCAGAACAGACCCAGATTCCAGTGCGGCAAGCCACATACCGATGCGGGAGAAGAACCGCTGTGTACCAACGGATTCCTGCCCCAATGGAAGCCAGAAGCCCTTTGATGCGCCATCTTCGGCATCGAGGGTGTGCAATGCGGAAATGATAGGCTCTTCTTTGGAGCCTGTAATGCGGATGTCCTTGATACCGAGGTCTGCATACAGCATTTCATGCAGGATACGGCTCTTTTCAGAGCCGCCCTGCCGGATGGCAGACAATGTAGCATCCAGCCGCATTTCGGTTCCCATAAAGCCTGTCAGCTTTTCAAAGAACCACAGATACGCTTTTTCGGTCTGGGGGCAGTTCCACTCGTTCGAGCTGGACAGATAAAGGCGATTTTCAGCAGTTCGTCCAGAAAGCGTAAGCTGTTCTTGGATGTTTTCACGAAATTGGTAGCCATTTCCCTCTCTGGAAAAAATCAAGGCTTCCCGGCCATTCGGCCAGTGATAGAGATATTCGGTCAGGACTTTGGACTTGTCAAACGAGAACCCATAGGCATACTTGATGCCGCCATAAAAATAGATGGCTTCAAAGCTGGTCGGCTGTGTAGGCTGGTCAGTGAAAGCAAACGGCTCCTGCGGAAGGGACTCGCCTTTCAGCAGCTTGGCATATCGGCCACAGACCATTTCCCGCATGAGCAGGAGGGCATGGAGAACATTGCTCTTTCCGGCTGCATTTGCACCGTACAGTGCCAGCACAGGCACAAGCTGTTTCTTCTCGTCCGGCGAAATCAGGCAATCAGACAGACTTTTATCCGTAGATGCTTTCAAGCTGATAATAGCCGTGTCCTTGATGGAGCGGTGGTTGGTGACTGAAAATTGAAGCAGCATCGCGATTCCTCCCAGATGATTTTCTGAATCTAGTGTACTCTATTCTGGGCAGAAAGTCAAATTTTGATTTTGAAATTTGCAAATATTCCGCAAAAATCAAGAATAAAATCTAAAATATCGGCTTTTGATACCGTTCGGATGTTATCGGAGATCATTCTGCATACACGATCTCCCTCACCACCACCTCTTCGGCCTGCGCTTTCAGCCCGTTCATGTGTGCTACCCAGAGAAGCTGTGCGCGCTCTTTGTCCGGCGCAGGGTAGTTGCCTAACAGAGTGGGCATCGTGCGTTCCAGCCACGCGCAGGCCGTTTTCTGGACATCCTGCAAATGCGGCCAGAGCGTGCCGTTCAGCAGCATCTGGTTGTACAGCACGGGGCGCTGATTTTTGAGATAGGCCAGCCGCATCCGACTATACTTGCCCAGCGGTTCGGTATCATCGGTCTGCGGCAGGGTGAGCAGGGGCAGCTGATACTCCCCGACCTGGGCGTAATGGATCTCGGTGCGGACGGCGTTCGTGCTCTTCATGGGAATTCTCCTTTGCATTTTCAACGTGTGTTATGGCCTTTGTGGAAAACAGCGCTTACTTCTTCCGATTCTGTGCGGTCAGCCAGTTGCCCTGCGCCTGATAGTAGTGCTCCATCGTGGTGGGGGCGTTCAAGATGGTGGTGCGCAGATAGGCCATGATGTTCTTGATGGGCTGGGTCGTGTTGGCCAGCACATCGAAGATGTACTCAACGTGCTGGCTGGTCAGCTTGTCCAGCCGCAGCCGGATGGCTTTGGTTGTCTGCGGTTGCTTGCCAACGTACTGGGTCTGCCGTGGACAGCAGTACATCTCCACAATGTTGTCCAGCAGCTCCTCCAGCTTGTCGGGGTCATACCGCTGGGCAAGGGTGTCGATCTCCAGCCGTTCCCGAAACTCCTCCCGCACCTGTGCTTCCATCTGGTCAAAATCTGCGGATTCGCCTGTCTGCCCTGATAGATTAGTACTTTGTCTTTTAGTATTTTGTTTATTAGTATTTTGTTGTGTTGGATTCTCCAACGTTGGAAAACCCGACATTGGATTTTCCGATGATGGTGAATTTGGCACTGGAGCAGGGCGTTTTTCAATCAGTTCTTTCTGCGGCAGTTCAAAGACTTCATAGTTGTAGTCAATAATGCGGCCACGGGCATCACGGACTTTGCTCCGACACAGATACCCGCCATCTTCCAGTTCGTGAACCGCACTTCTCACACTGTCGATGCCATCCCTGCACCCGGTTGTCAGCCCCTTCAGGCTGTAATCCCAGTCGTCCGGCAGGGAGAGCATATAGGACAGCAGTCCCTTGGCCTTCAGGGACAGCCTCTTATCCTGCAGGTGGTGGTTGCTCATAACGGTGTAGTTGACGTTTTTATTGACGCGGAATGTTGACATGGCGGCTTCCCTTTCAGCCCAATGCGGGCAAGAGAAAACGCAGCATCTCCCGGCTTTCGGGAAACGCTGCGTTCAGACAGGGAAGCCTGCTGTGAGCTGGCACAGCAACGGCAGCACTGCATATTTCTAACGGACATCTAACACAACTACACCTGAAATGCAGCCGCTGACGGCCCGTGTGAAAAAGGCTTTTTCTAACGTCATTTCGCAAAAAGCGGCTGATTTTTGCTTGCAAATTGCGGTGTGACGTGCCTTTTTGGAGGTTCAAAAAATGCCCTCAGCTGCCAATGACAGCCGCGAGGGACCAGCTTCATCCAACAATTTCAAAGACTCGAAATCGTTTTGTCCTTAACCGGGCACGTGGGTTCGAATCCCACCATCTCCGCCAACAAAAGGCACCAGCTCAGGCTGGTGCCTTTTTTGCGGCTAGATGGTGAGGATGAGAACAGGACGAGCAGAAGATGCCGCTTCAGCTCAAATATTCCGTAAAGAATGTGTTGAGCTTTTCAAACGGAATGATGTTCATCTGATCGTAGAGATCGGTGTGGTTTGCACCGGGGATCATGAGCAATTCCTTGTTATCGCCGGTCAGCTTGCTATAAGCTGTCTCACTGAAATAGCGGGAGTGCGCCTTTTCTCCGTGTACCAGCAGCACGGCGGAGCGGATCTCACTGCTGTATTGCAAGATCGGCATATTCAGGAACGACAGCGAAGACGTCACATTCCAGCCGTTATTGGAGTTCAAGCTGCGGGGATGGTAGCCTCGCGGAGTCTTATAGTAGGCGTAATAGTCCTTTACAAACTGCGGTGCGTCCTCCGGCAGCGGATCAACTACGCCACCTGCCAGCGCGTAGCTGCCGTTTTTATAGTCCTCGGTGCGCTGTGCATTCATGGCTTTTTTCTTCTCAAAGCGTGCCTGTTCAGAATCCTCACTGTCAAAATAGCCGTTGGCATTCACACGGGTCATGTCGTACATGGTCATAGCAGCGGTCGCTTTAATGCGGGTGTCAATGGCTGCGGCGTTGATTGCCATGCCGCCCCAGCCGCAGATACCGATGATGCCGATGCGCTCCGGGTCAACATTTTCCTGCACGGAGAGGAAGTCTACCGCTGCACAGAAATCCTCGGTGTTGATATCCGGTGAAGCGACATAACGGGGTGTACCGCCGCTCTCGCCGGTGTAGGACGGGTCAAAGGCGATCGTCAAGAAGCCAAACTCCGACATTTTCTGCGCATACAGGCCGGAGGACTGCTCCTTTACCGCACCGAACGGACCGCTGACGGCAATGGCGGGCAGCTTGCCCTCCGTGCCCTTCGGTGTGTACAGATCCGCCGCCAATGTGATGCCGTAGCGGTTGTGAAAGGCCACTTTTTTGTGGTCCACCTTGTTGCTTTTCGGGAACACCTTGTCCCATTCCTGCGTTAAATTCAACGGTTCCATATTTCAAATCTCCTTTCCGGCTCATCCTCTGCCGCTGTCGCCAGCAGATACACAGTCTCTACCGGATGGCCCGCTTCCTGTGCGCCCCTGGCAAAGGCTGCAGCCAAGGTCTCCGAATTGCCGCCCTTGCGGGGACTTGAAGAGAGAATCAATACTTTTTTGCTCATCATAAACCACTCCTTGCGCTCTGAGTTCTTTTGTGTTATTATAATGATAACGCCTAAACCTGACTTTAGGTCAAGATGCTTTTGAAACTTTTCGGAGGGGAATTGATGTATTCGATTGGACAGGTGGCGGAGATGTTCGGATTACCCGTCTCTACGCTGCGCTATTACGACAAGCAGGGGCTTTTCCCGAACATGGAGCGAGTATCCGGCATCCGCAAATTCGGTGACACGGAGATCGAAGCACTCCGGGTCATTGAATGTCTGAAAAAGGCCGGCATGGAGATCAAGGACATCCGGCAATTCATAGATTGGTGTGTAGAAGGGCCGTCCACCTACCCGCAACGCAAGGAACTGTTTGAAACGCAGAAGGTACATGTGGAGAAGGAGATCGCACGGATGAACCGCACTCTGGATATGCTGAAATTCAAATGCTGGTACTACGAACAGGCGCTCCGGGACGGAAATGAGGAAAAACTCGCCGCCATGATTCCCGATGAACTGCCGGATGACATCCGTGCGATCTACGACAGCTCCCATAAAGAATAACTCCCTCCGAGCCGAAGCTGCACCCCCTTAACGAGCTTCTACCAAAATCACGGTTCTTGGCAAATCGAATGGACAGTTGAAATTTATTCGTCTGTCCATTCTTTATTGAAGTAAACAGGACTGCCTCACAGTGATGTGGAGCAGTCCTGTTCGTTTGTGATGATCAATGGACTTTGTAGAATACCCGATTTCCGGCCTTCCAAAAGGATGTATCAATAATTTTTGCTTAGAATCTTCTCAAGCGTGCCCGCAAACTTGGCATCCTGCTCCTTCGTCCGCTTTGCGCTCCCCTTGGGGTGCTTGCCGGCACGAAGGAGCTTTTTGTTTTCGTATCGCCGCAGCATGAGTGCGTCAATGTTATCGGCAGTGTACTCAAGACCGTTCTGGTCTAGCACCCGTGCGCATTTGGCAAGGCACATACTTGCCAGCCCGTAGTCCTGCGTTACAACAATATCACCCGGCCTTACCCGGTTGACGAGGGCAAAGTCCACGCTGTCCGCTCCCTTATCGAACACCAATGTCTGCGCACCTTCTCGCTCGATTTGGTGAGCGGTGTCGCACAGGATGATAACTGGAACGCTGAACTGCTTTGCGATCTGCAACGTCAGATCGACCACCGGACAGCCATCGGCATCGATCAGAACTTGTCTGGGCAAGACCCCTCCATTTGCTTCGCAAACGCGAATGGTCATGTGTGTTCCTCCATCGCCCACTGAAAGGCTTTCGCCGTGCGTATATCAGCTTCTTTGAAGTGCCCGCCGCTGTTCCATTCAAGGGCGCAGTCTGCTCCACGCTCTGCAAGTCGGCTGTGCAGGGCACGGATGTTATCTCCTACCGCAGCCATGACGGTGTTTTTCGTGTGCTCTTCCTTGTCGCCAAGGCTCAGATAAATGCGCTGTGCCTGTATTGGGTGCTGCTGTTCAAACTCCATCCAACCCGGAAACCACACCGAGGGAGACGCAGCGGCGACACCGTAGAACAAATCGGTCTGGGTGGATGCCCACAAAGCAAACAGCCCGGCCAGCGAGTAGCCGCCCAGAATGATTTTGACGTTTTCCGGGAGATGAAACTGCTGTGTCAGTGTTGGGATGACCTGCTCCGTCAGAAAGCACAGCGTGTCCGCAGCATTGCCGCCGAAGCCCTGCTTTCCCCACACAGCAGGGGCTTCCCACGGAGAAAGTGCATCGTTCCAGATTTCCACCGGGATAGCCGCAAACAAAAATTTCCGGCTGCTTTGTTCGATTGCTGCTGCCTCGCTGTCCATGCTTTGCATCTCGTGTTCGCCGGTCATTTGGAGCAGCAGGTATTCTGCATTGGCTTCGCCGTAAATGCGGCAAGGTTTGTTTCCGATTTGCATTGTCTGTGCAGTCACTGCGGCATCCTCCCGAAAAAACTTTGGTAAGCCCAGTATCTCAACTGAAAAATCTTTTTCAATTCAAAAGGCTTTCATAGCAGTAGCAAACCTGCGAACGAGTGTCCTTAACCGGGCACGTGGGGTTTGAACAGAGCAGCGTTATTCAATACCGCTAAGCTCGCGGTACAGCGTGCGGGCATAGGAATCTGTCATGCCGCTGATATAGTCTGTGACCATCAGCAGCCGGAGGTACAAGTCAAAAGATTCAGTGCCGGTTCGGGCGTTTTTGTAATCCTGCTTGTAATTGCCGGAGAAGATGGAGAGAAGCTTTTTGTCGGCCTTGGAAGGTGCCTGCCTGTCGGTGCAGTATTCAGAGTCATAGTACAGCACGGCGGGAACAAAATGATCCAGCAGAAAATCGAGAATGACCTGTCCAGACAGCTCCAGTTTTAGGATGCCGGGCGTATCGAAGGCAAATTTCTGCATGGCCCCTTTCAGAATGTCAATGGTGATGGCGTGATTGGTTCCTTCAAACAGATCACCGCAGTAGGTCCCGGCCATGATCTCTTTGTATTTGAGGGAAAAACGGTAGATGGCTACATACATCAGCCACTGACGCGTTTGGGTGAGCCATTTTTTAAATGCAGTGCTGTCGCTTTCTGGGGTGTGGTCTGCACCGCGCAGCTCGGAAAGCTCTTGGATCCGGTCATCGGAGAAGTACTCAGCGTTTCTGTGGGGAACGATCTTTGAATGGTCATAAGAATTTGTGAAATATTCAATGAACTGGTCAAGGGTGAACAGGCCTTTTTTAAAAGCATCTTCCAGATCGGCAGTAGAGTATGCAATGTCATCGGCTGCTTCCAGCAGATAGGTCAGCGGATGGCGCACGATGCCTTTGTCGGGAGTGGCGGTCCCAACCGCTTCCGAGATCTGCTCAAAAGTCTTTTGTTCTGCAGCGAAGAAGCCGAGTTTGTGCTTTCGGATATCCGCACTGCCTTTATCAACGGAGCAGGAGTCGGTGGGGTATTTTACCAGCGTGCTGATGATCGCTTTGGACAGATTGAGGTTGGAACCGTGTTTTGCTTTCAGCAGGATCCGCAGCGCCTGTGCATTGCCCTCAAAATTTTCCAGATCAGCGATCATCTGATCGGATAACCAGCTGCGAAGGGGCTGTCCTTTGTATTTTACATGGTCGAGGTTCTCTTTGAACCAGTCGCCGATTACGGTCTCGCCGAAATGCCCGAAGGGCGGATTGCCGAGGTCGTGCAAAAGGCCGGCGCAGAGCAGGACCGATGCGATGGCTTCGGCATCCTCCGGCACGGTAATATCAGTTGGCTTGTACGGTGTTGTGTTTTTGGAAATCATGATGCCAAGCTGCCGGGCGATCGTGGAGACTTCGATCGAGTGCGTCAGGCGGGTTCGGATGAAATCGCTCTTATCCAGAGGAAACACCTGCGTTTTATCCTGTAGCCTGCGGAATGCAGCGCTGGAAACGATCCGGCTGTAGTCTTTTTCAAATGCATTGATGGGATACTCCTTGAACGAATCGGGTTCAGGAGGTTCAGAAGAAAGTTTTTCAGTTGACAGCAATTTTGCCCATTCCATAATCAGTACACCTCGCTCTTGAAACGTTGTGATTAAAAATCTGCAAAAGGCATCGGCCTTCCCTCACTGCCATTATACAAAAGAAGCGCTGCTCCGGCAACAAAAAACGGATTCTCTGAAAAAACGCACAAAAACTGCGGATTAAAAATGTGCAGAGTTCCAATTTGTTTCGGAATGGACAGCGACATCGAGGCTGCCGCCGCTCTCCTTCTGCAAGGGAATGCGGCGGCTTTGTGCTGTGAAAAGGGATGGTGGGATTGTTTTTAAAGAGGGTTCTGTTATAATAAAATAAAAATGCGGTGCAGAAGTAAGAGGAGAAAACGATGGAAACAAGAGAAAAACAGGCGTACCTGATAGAAGCACATAAATGTGATGAGATGCTTCTGACCCTGCTGCGGATGCTGGATGTACCGTGGAATGATATATTCATCCACATGGACAGCAAAAATACGGACTACCAGCCGGAAACGGTGGAGTGCCGCATGAAATATGCGAAAGTGTTTCACGCAGAACGGCACAGCGTTGTGTGGGGCGGTGTCAGTCAGGTAAAAGCGGAGCTTGTGCTATTGAAAACAGCAGTGGCCCATGGCCCGTATCAGCATTACCACCTGATCTCCGGTGTGGATCTGCCCATTCAGTCGCAGGAAGATATCCGTGCATTCTTTGAGGCAAATCCGGACAGGGAATTTATTCATTTCGATTCGCACCCATTCAGCCCGTTCAACGATGAGCGTGTTTATTACCGGCATTTTTTTCAGAATATCGATCTGCGCCGCCATCCGGTGCTCGGCGTGATCAATGGAATCCTGCTGTCGGGCCAGAAGCTGCTGAAAATAAAGCGCAATCAGGACGTTCACTTCACAAAGGGCAGCAACTGGTTCAGCTGTACGGATGGCTTTGCACGGTATCTGCTGACAAAAGAAGAGTGGATCCTGCAGGTGCTGGACAAGACCTTTTGCTCGGACGAGTTCTTTGTGCAGACACTGATCGTGCAGTCGCCGTATCAGGATAAGATCTATCAGGGGCCGGGTGATACCAGTGCCCGTGCCATTGATTGGGACAGAGGTGATCCATGGGTCTGGAAATACGCTGACCTGGAACAGCTGAAAGCATCGCCCTGCATGTTTGCCAGAAAATTTGATATCGAAAAAGAACCAGAACTTGTGCATGAAATAGAACGCCTGTATGCACCTCATCTATAAAAACAGTGCCGGACAGTTTTCAGGCTGTCCGGCACTGCTTTTTACGGTTTACGGTTCGTTCTTCTTCGCCAGATCCTTGGTGTACAGGGCACGGGTGGCGTTGAGCACGGCCAGCACCATCACGCCTACATCGGCAAAGATGGCGGTCCACATGCTGGCAAGGCCCAGAGCGCCCAGCACAAGGCAGGCAAACTTGATGGCCAGTGCAAATACGATGTTCTGGTACACGATGCGTAACGTGCGGCGGGCAATGCGCATGGCCAGTGCGATCTTGGCCGGGTCGTCGTCCATCAGCACCACGTCAGCGGCCTCAATGGCAGCGTCAGAGCCCAGAGCGCCCATGGCAATACCCACATCGGCACGGGACAGCACCGGGGCATCGTTGATGCCGTCGCCCACAAAGGCAAGGTTCTCTTTGGGCTGCTTTGCGGCGAGCAGCGTTTCGATCTGATCCACCTTGTCGCCCGGCAGCAGGCCTGCATGGTATTCGTCCAGACCCAGCTCAGCAGAAACAGCCTTTGCAACCGGCTCTGCATCGCCGGTCAGCATCACGGTCTTGCGCACACCGGCATCCTTCAGGCCCCGGATAGCCTGTGCGCTGTGGGGCTTCACCACGTCGGCGATCAGCAGATAACCGGCGTACCTGCCCTCGATGGCCACGTGCACGATGGTGCCGGTCTCGCTGACGGCGGGAGCCTTCAGGCCCAACTTTTCCATCAGGCGGGCATTGCCGGCAGCAACAGTCCTGCCGTCCACCTTTGCGGTGACGCCGTGGCCGCCAAGCTCCTGCACGTCGGTCACGCGGCTGGGGTCGATCTCCTTACCGTATGCGGCCTTGATGCTGAGGGAGATGGGGTGCTTGGACCAGCTCTCGGCCAGCGCGGCAGCTTCCACCAGCTGCTCCTCGCTAGTGCCGTCTGCGGGGTGGATGCCGGTCACTTTAAAGGTGCCCTGGGTCAGGGTGCCGGTCTTATCAAACACAACGATGCCGGTGCGGGCCAGCTCTTCCAGATAGGTGGAACCCTTGACGAGGATGCCGCAGGCAGATGCACCGCCGATGCCGCCGAAGAAGCTCAGAGGGATGCTGATGACCAGTGCGCAGGGGCAGCTGATAACAAGGAAGGTCAGGGCACGGTAGATCCAGTCACCAAAGCGGGCGGGCTGGCCCATGAGCAGCAGCACGATGGGCGGGATGAATGCCAGAGCCAGTGCACCGTAGCACACGGCGGGGGTGTACACGCGGGCAAAACGGGTGATGAAGTTCTCGGCGCGGGCCTTCTTCATGCTGGAATTTTCCACCAGATCGAGAATTTTGGAAACGGTGGATTCGCCAAATTCCTTGGTGGTTCTCACCTTCAGCAGGCCGGTCATGTTCACGCAGCCGCTGATGACTTCGTCGCCGGTCTGCACATCGCGGGGCAGGCTTTCGCCGGTCAGGGCGGCGGTGTTCAGGGCGGAAGCGCCCTCCACGATCACACCGTCAATGGGCACGCGCTCACCGGGCTGGACAACGATCACGGTGCCGATCTCCACGTCGTCCGGGTCCACCTGCTCCAGCTTGCCGTCCTCGCCCTCGATGTTGGCGTAGTCCGGGCGGATGTCCATCAGGCTGGAAATGCTCTGGCGGCTCTTGCCCACGGCCACGCTCTGGAACAGTTCGCCGATCTGGTAGAAGATGATAACGGCGCAGCCCTCCACGTAGTCGCCCAGTGCAAAGGCACCCACAGTGGCAACAGCCATCAGGAAGCACTCGTCAAAGGGCTGACGGTTCTTGATGCCAAGCAGTGCCTTGCGCAGCACATCCCAGCCGACCACCAGATACGGGATGCAGTACAGTGCCAGCTCCACCGGCGTGGGAAACTGGGGCAAAAGCTTGAGGATGAGCACCAGGATCAGCGCAATGATGATGCGCTGCAGGTTCTTTTTCTGCTTTTTGTTCATACAAAACTCTCCTTTTTGCGGGATCCATGGGCCGCATCACGCTGCGGCGGGCGGGGATTTCAACAACTTTTCCCCATAAAAATGGATATTCCACGGTTTTACCCGTGTTTTCCACACAGTTTTTCAGGCGTAAAAGCGCTTTTCCACGTTTATTTTGCGTCTTTTCCGCAAACGGTGTTGAAAACTGGGTGGAAACTGTTGAAAACTGTCTGATTTTTCAACACGAAAAACATTCCCTATAAAAAACTCCCCCGAAGGGGAGCGGGGCATTTTGAAGGGAGAAAATGCACTTAGATGTCAAAGATCTCGCAGTCGTCCTCCACCTTCTTGCAGGCGGCCAGAACGTTCACCATGGTGTCGTGGGGGTCTGCACCCTCAGCAAACTCCACCTTCATCTTCTGGGTCATAAAGCTGACGGTGGCACTTGCCACGCCGGCAACAGTGTTGGCAGCGTCTTCCATCTTCTGAGCGCAGTTTGCGCAGTCCACTTCGATCTTGTAGCTCTTTTTCATAAGTAATACCAGCCTTTCGTTATTCTTCGATATGATCCATCCCCATGGAGAGGATGCTGCGCACATGGTCATCGTCCAGTGCGTAGTAAACGGTTTTGCCCTCGCGCCGGAACCGCACGAGCTTGGAATCCTTGAGCACCCGCAGCTGGTGGCTCACGGCCGACTGGCTCAGCTGCACGGCGTTTGCAATGTCCTGCACGCACAGCTCGTTGTCGTGCAGCGCATACAGGATCTTGATGCGGGTGGAGTCGCCAAACACCCGGAACAGATCGGCCAGTTCGTACAGCACCTCATCGTCCGGCATATCCAGGGCTTCCGGCTGCGGCGTGGGCATTGCGTCCTTTATTTCCGCCATGTTGACATCTCCCTTCGCTGTAGATTCATATGAACACCTGTTCATGTGTTCATGGTAGCACGCAGAATGCTCCTTGTCAAGGCTTTTTTCAAAGATTTTCGGCATCTGCTCTGAATTGATGAAATCTGCCTTAAAACGCAGAAAATTTGCGTTTTTGAATTGCAAGAAGGGTGCAGATTAGGAAGAGGGAAAAACAAAAAACGGAACCGCTGAATTTAGCGATTCCGTGGGGAAAAAGGTGTTTACTCGTCCAGATAGACCCATTCAATTGTGTACTGTTCGGCATCAGAACCGGTGGCAGAGACAATGTTTTTTACATAGTCTTCCATCAGCTGCTGTGCCCGCTGTTGAGCTAGCGTCAGAAGAGGTTCATATTCTTTGGCTTCATCATTCAGTTCCTGCTGTGCCAGAGCCAGGATCGCTTTGCTGTCCTCAGCAGTGATCGTGGCAGAATCTTTATCCACAATGTAAGCGTTTTCATCCAGAGAAGTGGAATCTACTTTACAGTACAGCAATTCAGCCTTTGGAATGGAAATTGTGACGTGTTTACCGGAAAGCTTCATTTTTACCTTGGAAGCGTCCAGACCATATTTTGCGACACCGACATATTCGACCCAAGCTTTTTTATTTTTGGTCATCCACAGAAATTTTTCAGCGTCTTTCTGCTCGAACTTAACAACATTGTGGAAATAACCTTCTAGAACTGAAAGCTGGCAGATGGATTTCAGCTGACCCTCATCCGGGGCGGGAACCACGATGGGTTCGGTCAGGGCACGCACCGCATTTTCAGCGTTCATTTGCGCGATGCTGAGCAAAGCGCTTTCGCTTGTGCACTCCTGACGGATAATAGTAACCCCCTCCACATAATCTTGTCAAGAAAAATAAGAAAACAATGAAGCGGCAAAGAAAATGTCACTTTCCGCTGCGGCCCCTTCCCGTGAAAAAGTAAATCAGAAAAATCCGCAGATTTTTCTGATTTACAAATTATAAAATAATATTTCCGCTATGATTGCCAAAGCGAACGCGTCGGCAATTTTAAACCGTCAACGTTGCCGTCGTGCTGCTGCGCACCACGGCAGATACATCACCGCCAGCACCAGCGCTACGGCGGGCAGAAAGCCTAAAATATAATATTTCTCGCCCAGCACTGCCGCGAAAGCACTGGTGATGGCATCTCCATACGGATCGTTCAAAAAATAAAAGTTCGTGTTCAGCGGTTTATTCAAAAAGTAGATGGGCAGTGCCGTGCCGAACAGAAAGGCCAGCACCATCGGCACACGGTGCACGCTGGGCCGATATCCGCCTGCCACCAGAAGCACCGGGTACAGCACCAGCAGTGCGTGGATGCTGACCGAGTGCAGGTTGATGAAGCTCCACCAGCTGGGAACATTCAGCCAGCCGGGGCACAACAGGGCGATGAGTGCCCCGGGGATGCACAGCGCATACAGTACTTCCTTGCACCAGTGCTGCCCGGTGAGGGTGTGCCACAGGCAGACGAACACATTGATGCTGCACAGGTGCAGGGGAAGATAGCACCAGTTCCATTGTCCGGTCAGAGCCATGCCCAGCAGCAGGGCGGCTTCGTCGGCCAGCAGAGCAAGCGTGACCCCCACAAGGATGCGCCGCCGTGTGCGGGTGCAAGCCTGGCGGTACCACACCGCAATGCCGAGGATGAACAGGGCTGAAAGCACCAGCTCGATGCAGTGCACGGTGCCGAACAGCGGGTAGCACGCATACCCCGGGCCATACTCCAGTGCGGTGATGTCGTAGGATTTCCAGAAGTCATTCATAGGTCCACCGCCTTCCGGCCCTATCCTAGCGCACATCTCTCCAAAAGGAAAGACTTTTTTGCAAAAAAGCGCAAAATAGGGTGCGTTCTGGTGCAAAATGTGGTATCTTATAAAGGTATTCAAAAACAAAATGCGCCTATGCGGCGCACAAGGAGGGAAAGTATTATGACATTGGAAACCGGTATCCGCGGCAAGCAGAGCGTTCTTGTTACCGATGCCAACACCGCAAAGACCATGGGCAGCGGCACGCTGGATGTGTTTGCCACCCCGGCCCTTGTGGCACTGGCAGAAAAGACCTGCTGGATGAGCGTGGCCGATGCGCTGGACGAGGGCAGCGGTTCTGTGGGCACAAAGCTCGAGCTGGAGCACACCGCCCCCACCCCTGTGGGCATGACTGTGACCTGCGAGAGCGAGCTGGTGGCTGTGGAAGGCCGCAAGCTCACCTTCAAGGTGAGCCTGAGCGATGAAAAAGGCCCTGTGGGCGGCGGTATCCACGAGCGTTTTGTCATCAACAACGCCAAGTTCGCAGCCAAGGCAGAGGCGAAGAAGGGTTAATCATCCCCTTCCGGTTCTTCCAGCCTGATCGGCGGCGGGTCAGCTTCCAGCAGGTGCTGCTCGGCGCGCTTCTGCGCGTCCTGCAAAAGCTGGGCGGCCTGCACACTTGAGCGGAACAGCTCAAAATACATCGCTTTATAGTCCGGCGCGGTGCACACCTCCCTTGCATTCAGTGGGGATAGTTTTTCCTGCTGTGCGGGCGGTATGCATGGCCAAAGATTTGAAAAAAGAGGAATCCGTTATGAAAAACAAGAACCTTTCGTGGTTTGCGGCCCTGCTGGTGTTTGCCCTGCTGCTGTGGTGCACAGCGGCAACGCCCGGCAAGATCGCAGACCCTGCCACCTACACCTGTGCGGTATACAGCACCATCTTCTCGCTGCTGCCGCCGGTGATCGCCATTGTGCTGGCACTGAACACCAAGGAAGTGTACACTTCCCTGCTGGTGGGCATCGCGTCCGGTGCGCTGCTGTATGCCAACGGCAATCTGGAGCTGGCCATCAACACCCTGTTCTTCAACGAGGACGGCGGTATGGTCGCCAAGCTCTCGGACAGCAGCAACGTGGGCATCCTGGTCTTTCTGGTGATGCTGGGCATTCTGGTGGCCCTGATGAACAAGGCCGGCGGCTCTGCCGCCTTTGGCCGCTGGGCCTCCACCCACATCCACTCCCGGGCCGGTGCGCAGTTTGCCACCCTGCTGCTGGGCGTGCTGATCTTTGTGGACGACTACTTCAACTGCCTGACCGTCGGCTCGGTCATGCGCCCGGTCACAGACCGCCAGAAGGTGTCCCGCGCAAAGCTGGCCTACCTGATCGATGCCACCGCAGCACCCGTGTGCATCATTGCGCCGGTGTCCAGCTGGGCAGCTGCGGTCACTTCCAGCGTGCCGGAAGGCTCCGGCATCAACGGCTTTACCATGTTCCTGCGCACCATTCCTTATAACTATTACGCCATGCTGACCGTGGTAATGAGCCTGTTCCTTATCTTTACCGGGGCAGAGTTCGGCCCCATGAAGCTGAACGAGGACAACGCCAAAAACGGCGATCTGTTCACCACCGCCGACCGTCCCTACGGCGACGACGTGGACGACGGCAGCGATACCAACGGCCACGTCATCGACCTGATCGCGCCGGTGCTGGTGCTGATCGCGGCCTGCATCTTCGGCATGGTGTACACCGGCGGCTTCTTTGAGGGCGTGGACTTCATCACCGCCTTTGCGGACTGCAACGCCTCGGCGGGTCTGGTGCTGGGCAGCAGCATCGCCCTGCTGTTCACCTTTGTATTCTACCGGGTGCGCGGCGTGATGACCTTTCAGGACTTTGCCGCCTGCATCCCCGAGGGCTTCAAGGCCATGGTCAGCCCCATGCTGATCCTCTCCCTCGCATGGACCCTGTCCGGCATGACCGGCCTGCTGGGCGCAAAATATTACGTTGCCAACCTGCTGAACGGCTCTGCTGCAGCGCTGCAGTACATGCTGCCGGTCATCATCTTCCTGGTGGCAGTGTTCCTGGCCTTTGCCACCGGCACGAGCTGGGGCACCTTCTCCATCCTCATCCCCATCGTGTGCCATGCCTTCCCGGAGGGTGAGATGCTGGTCATCTCCATTGCGGCATGCCTTTCCGGCGCTGTCTGCGGCGACCACTGCTCCCCCATCTCGGATACCACCATCATGGCCTCCGCCGGTGCCCACTGCAGCCATGTGAACCATGTTTCCACCCAGCTGCCCTACGCCATTACGGCGGCAAGCTGCGCGGCAGTGTGCTATGTGATCACCGGCATTGCACAGGCTTTCCTTGGCGCAAACGGCAGCCTGTTCACCTCGCTGATCCTGCTGGCCGTTGCCATTGCCGTAGAGCTGGTGGTGCTCAGCGTGATCCGCGTGCGCACGAACAAAAAGGCAGCAGAATAAATTCCTGCAAAAATTCAGCTGTTTCGCTTTGCGCCGCGGCCAAAACGTGGTATTTTTAAATAAAATGAACTATCGGAGGCACACGACCTATGCTGGAACAGGCATTTCAGGACGTATACACCAAATTCAAGCTGCATTTCTACCAGAACGTTTTTCAGCGTTTTGCCACCCGCGAAGCCACGCTGACCACGGTGGAGTCCTTCTGCATGGAGGGCATCATGGCCATGGGCGAACCCACCATTGCGGAGTTTTCCCGCATGATGCAGATCTCCACCCCCAACGCGGCGTATAAGATCGGCAGTCTGGTGAAGAAGGGCTATGTGGAAAAGATCCAGTCCACCACCGACCGGCGCGAGTACCACCTGCGCCCCACCCAGAAGTATATCGATTACTACAACATCAGCTATTCCTACCTGCACACTGTGGTGGAGCGCGCAAGAGAGCGCTTCTCCCCCGAGGATTGTGCAAAGCTGGAGGAGATGCTCACCATTGTGAGCACCGAGCTGATGCCCGAGTTGGATATGCTCAAGAAGGACGAAAAGGCAGAATAAGCAACAAAGAACTCCCGGACACATCCGTCCGGGAGTTCTTTTGTTTCCCCTTACGTTTGCTCTTTATGCGGAGATATACAGAAGACCTCCGATGACCAGCGCCAGCAGAAGCGGGCTCTGGATGATATCCTTCATGGTTGCCATAAAATGTCCTCCCTCTAGATACAGAATGAACGAAAAACGGCGGGTATTTTCTGCCCGCCGTCTTTGCGATACGGACAGAATACCGGAAAAATAACGCGCTGTCAAATGAGTGCGACTAAAGTACAGACGGCTTTTGGCACGGGGTTGGAACGCAAAAACCGGCAAAGAGGCTTTACCACATTAAAATAATAAAGCAGTGACCGCCGGTCACTTTGCATCCGTTGAAAATTGCACAAAAGCAAAAGAAAGAATCTGTCGTTATGACGGAAACAACGGCGGATCAGCTCTTGAAAAAGCCGCGAAACCTGTTATAATACAGACATATTCATATCGAGAAAATAGGTTTATCGGCGGCAATGCGGCCAAAGAGGAAACCGGCATCGTATTTTGAGGGAACGGCCAATGGAACATGCAACCGAACAACATCTGACAAGGCAGCAAAGCCCCGTCTGGCGGGCGCTGCGCGCCGCAGCACCGCAGACCATTCCGGTGCTGGCGGGCTATTTTGTGCTGGGGATGGGCTACGGCATTTATGTGCAGTCGCTAGGCCTGCCGGTGTGGATGCCCATGCTCATGGGCACCGTGGTGTACGGCGGTTCGCTGGAATTTGTGCTGGCAAGCCTGCTGCTGGGCGCGTTCTCGCCCCTTTCGGCGTTTCTGATGGCGCTGATGATCCAGGCGCGGCATCTGTTCTACGGCCTTGCCATGCTGGA
>ERZ1026860.520-NODE-520-length-24696-cov-11.729800_pt1 | contig 24696 bp, 17 predicted proteins | sample MGYA00380160_ERZ1026860 | MGnify/ENA primary metagenome ERZ1026860 (study PRJEB33269, sample SAMEA4719796) | human gut metagenome | biome: human-associated habitat; feature: organic feature; material: feces | place: Cameroon | collected 2013-10 ... | reverse complement strand
GAATAAGGCTCTATATTTTGTTCAAAATTTATATTTATTTTTCTGTTTTATCTAAATAATAAATATTTTTCGTTAAAGTATATAAAATACCGACTTAAAATTCGTATAAGCAAATTCAAATAAGGTGTTGTTTTTTTCTGAGAAATAGTATAAAATAAAATAAGCAAATACCAGTCAGGAGGCTTTTGATGAATTATAAACTTACAAAAAAGGAAGCCAAGGAGCTTATTGTTAATAAGCTTTCGCATTTCTACGGCGTTTCGCCCGAAGAGGCTACCTATGAGCATTACTACAAGGCAATTGCCCTGATTCTTCGTGACATGATGATGCAGGGCAGAAAAGAATTCCACAATGAGGCAAAGAAAGCCGATTCAAAGAAAATCTACTATCTTTGCATGGAATTTCTTATGGGTCGTTCACTCAAGAACAATCTTTACAATCTTAATCTTACAAAAACAATGGAATCCGCCCTTAAGGATTTCGGCATAAAGCTTGATAAACTTTACGATTGCGAGCCTGACGCAGGTCTCGGCAACGGCGGTCTCGGCAGACTTGCCGCCTGCTACCTTGACGGTCTTGCAAGTCAGGGCTATTATGCAAAGGGCTATTCAATTCTCTACGAATACGGCATTTTTAAACAGAAACTTGTTGACGGCTGGCAGACTGAGCTGCCCGATTTCTGGCTTCCGGGCGGAGAAGTTTGGCTTGTTCCTCATGAGGAAGAGGCTGTTGATATCCTCTTCGAGGGCTGGGTTGACGAGAGCTGGGATAGCCAGTATCACCGCGTTGAGCAGCGTGACTGCAACACGGTAAAGGCTATTCCCTACGATATGTTCGTTTCGGGCAAGGACGGCAAGGGCATCAGCGTTCTCCGTCTTTGGAGTGCAAAGGCACCCGGACTTGACATGGATATGTTCAACCAGGGCGATTATATGCGTGCAATGGAGCAGAATGCAATGGCAGAGGTTATCAGCAAGGTTCTCTACCCGTCCGATAACCATCCGGAGGGAAAGAGCCTTCGTCTTCGTCAGCAATATTTCCTTGTTTCCGCTTCAATTCAGGATATCATCAACACTCATCTGAGAATTTACGGCACTGTTGACAATCTCGCCGATAAAATCGCAATTCATATCAACGACACCCACCCGACCCTTGCAATCCCCGAGCTGATGCGAATTCTTCTCGATGACTGCGGCTACGGCTGGGACGAAGCATGGAACATTGTAACCAATACCGTCGCTTATACCAACCACACCGTTATGGCCGAGGCACTTGAGTGTTGGCCCGAGGATCTCTTCAAGCGACTTCTTCCGAGAATTTACGAAATAACAAAGGAAATCGACAACCGCTTCCGCAGCTATGTTTGGAATGCAACAGGCGATGCAGATAAGGTTGAGCGCATGGCTATTGTTTCCAACGGCGTTATCAGAATGGCTAATATGTCCGTTGCAGGCTCGCACTGCGTAAACGGCGTTTCGGCTCTCCATTCGGAGATTCTTAAGGAAAGCGTTTTCAAAGATTTCTATTCGCTCACTCCCGACAAGTTCACAAACGTCACAAACGGTATCGCACACCGTCGCTGGCTCTGCCAGTCCAACCCGGAGCTTACGAAACTTCTCACCGACCTCATCGGCAACGGCTTTGTTTATAACGGTGATGAACTTGAAAAACTCAAGCCCTATGCAACTGATGCCGAGGTTCTCAAAAAGCTTGAAAAAATCAAGCTCCACAATAAGGAAAGACTTGCCGAGCTTGTCAAGAAATCAAACGGAGTTGAACTTGATCCGACATCAATCTTTGACGTTCAGGTTAAGAGACTGCACGAGTACAAGCGTCAGCACCTCAACGCTTTCCACATTCTTTCAAAGTATCTTGCAATCAAAGAGAACCCCGACGGAGATTTCACTCCTCACACCTATATTTTTGCCGCAAAGGCCGCTCCCGGCTATTTTATGGCAAAGAAGATCATAAGCTTCATATGCTCTCTCGGCGAGCTTATCAATAATGATCCCGATGTAAGGGGACGTCTCAAGGTTGTATATCTTGAAGATTATAATGTAACAATGGCCGAGCATCTCATGCCTGCCGCAGATATCAGTGAACAGATTTCCCTCTCGGGAACAGAAGCGAGCGGCACCGGCAACATGAAGCTTATGATAAACGGAGCAATCACACTCGGTACAATGGACGGTGCAAATGTTGAGATTCACGAGGCCGTCGGCAATGACAACATCATCATCTTCGGCATGAGCACACCGGAGGTCAATGAGCTGAAGCGTGTCGGCTACAACCCGATGAATTACTATCAGAACAATGCCGATATCCGCAAGGTTGTTGATTTTATCAACGGCGGAATCAACGGTAAGGTGTTCCCCGAAATCGGTGGCACGATTACGCACCATGACCCGTATATGGTTCTCGCCGACTTTGCCGATTACAAGGCAGCTCAGGCCAAAGCAGAAAAGCTCTTTGCCGACAGAAAGACTTGGGACAGAATGTCACTCATGAATATTGCCGGAGCAGGACGTTTTGCCTGCGACAGAGCTATTAACGATTATGCCCGTGACATCTGGCACACAGAGCCGCTCAGAAAATAAAATAAATTCAAACCGCCCATAGATTCGGAATTCCGAGCCTGTGGGCGGTTTTATATTATGTTGCAATAATTATAAAACTCAGCAAAGTATAATATTTCATCATCAACAAGGAAATTATAAAAAATCAAAATCCCGACTGCTTAAGCAATCGGGACTTGTGGCTGGGGTGGCCGGATTCGAACCAGCGAATGCAGCAGTCAAAGTGCTGTGTCTTACCGCTTGACGACACCCCATTATTCGATTTTCCGTTTAAAAAAAGTCTGCAGAACCTGCAGACTCTATGGGGTGGATAGTCGGATTCGAACCGACGGTCTCCAGTGCCACAAACTGGCGCTTTAACCAACTAAGCTATACCCACCATATGGCGCGCTTGAAGGGACTCGAACCCCTGACCCACTGCTTAGAAGGCAGTTGCTCTATCCACCTGAGCTACAAGCGCATTAGTTCTCCACATTGCAGAATGTTTGGAGAAAATGGAGCGGGTGATGGGAATCGAACCCACACGACCAGCTTGGAAGGCTGGAATTCTACCACTAAACTACACCCGCATATCTGCAACGCTTGATATGATACCATTAAAAGCCCGATTTGTCAAGTGATATTGGCGTTTTTTTAATTTTTTTTCAAATTTATTTTTTACTTTAAAATGCATAAGCACAGCACATTTAACCGTGTTGTTGACTTTATATCATATTTTGGTATAAAATGAATTACAGAAAATAAAATTCAGCCTGTATAATGAAAGAAAAAAACAGTCAGGGCGGTAGAAAAATGAAATTGAAATATGTTTGTATGAGTAATATCGGTAAGCTGCGGCGAACGAATCAGGATAATTTCGTTGTGCCGAATCACGAGTGCGCCGATACGCTTCATGATACAACCGAGATGATATTCGGCGAGGCCGAGGACAACGGTGCAGCCTTTGGAATGCTCAGTTTTAATATTCTGTTATTTTTTCTGCTTTATGCTGCCGGCAAAAGCGGAAATCTTTTTCGTTACTTCAAAGACTTTTCCGTTTGTTGAAAATCTTTTGACGAACCCATTTTCGTTTTCAAAAGTGTATTCATCCGTGTCCTTGAAGCGTTCCTTTATAACCAGTTTAGAAATCCCACTTTCCGAGAACTCATATTCATATCTGACCCATTGAATAAATTTCTCCAAACCCGGAAATCCGTAAATCGTTGTATATGAAAAGATAAAACCATTCTTATAAACCGCTTCGTCAATTTCTTTAATGATTCCGTCCGAATCATAAATACAGGCCAGTACCCTATCCTCAGTTCCAATGAAAAAAATATCCTCCGTCTTCTTCCCATCTATATAGCTTTCGGCGTAGTTTAATTTATTTCCTACGAAAAAACATTTTTCATATTCGTTCGACGTAACCTCATCAAGCCGGTCCACACATTTTCCTTTATGCGCATTTCCCGCTACAACTTCATAATACATAAGAGGGCTGAATACTCCGCAGGTATATGCACCGGATTTACCAAAGGTAAATTTAACATCTGTTGTCTTAGACTCAACATTGTGCAAGTCAGAATAAGTTTCTAATAATTCTTCTTTTGTTTTGCAAACCTCAGATATAATTTTCTCAATCTTTTCATTGTGTTCGTTGTTATAAAATTTATGGATATCCATACCCATTTCACTTGACAATTCTTTAATATAATCTTCACACATTTTAAAGCAGTCCCCCTACTGACAGCGAGATAATTTGTAAATTTTTTTGCTGCAAAAGACAATGTAATTGATATTTCATTAAATATATAGTATAATTGATTTACCAAGAACAAAAGGACGATTCATATGGGAAAATACAATCTACTTATTCTCTGTTATTGCATAGTCTTTACGCTTTTTAATTTCGGTGCATTCCTGATATGCTACCTTTTCGGCTTCACCTATGACCGTGAGTTAAGAAGGACTGACAACAGAATAATTTTGCCTCCGTTTTCACGTTTTTTCTTTTATTTTAAGGGGATACAAAGCGATTCAAGGTCAAGACCCACAAAGCTTTGCGGCGGTGCGGAAATTTTTGCATTTGCCTATTTTATTTTTATGGAAATAGCAAACATTGTCATTGCAGAAATTTCAAATGACTTTATTCTTTCGTGTCGAATTTCTGTTGCTCTCTTTGCACTGATTCTCCTTGTTGTGATTATCGTTGCAATAATTGTCAGAAAAAAAATAAAAATTCAGTCAGTAAAAAATGATATTAATGAGCTGAATGAATATCTGACACCAAAAGAAACAATTGACATTAACAACGATAAAAAAATTGATAATTTTCTTTCAGAACCGCACGAAAAACCCGACAAAGAGCTAAATCCGTTGAACAGTCTTGACGAAAAAAGCTTTGACACCGAAACCACTGACGTTTCTCAGGGAATGGAAGCTATAAATCAAATGAAGAATCATATGATTGTTGATGACGCACAGGAAAATGCAATCGTTGATAACATTCTTTCTTCCCAAACAGGTTCGGAAGATATAACAGACCGTGAAACATTGAATTTCAAGGACGGAATGAAAAAAATTAACGAAATCAGAAACAATCCGATAGATAATGACCTTTAATTTTCAGGAACCGCTGATTCAGTTCAGCGGTTCTTTTGTTGTAATTCCAAGATTTTCAAGTGTCAAAATGTCCTCGTTATCCACAACACCGTCAAAGTTTGCGTCGGCAAGCTTCACAGCAAGCACATCGTTGTTCATTCCGCCGGCAACGCATGCCGCTTCAACTGCATCCATTCCGTCAAGCTTACCGTCGAGATTGACGTCACCCCTTGCAATAATTTTAAATTTATCAACGCAACTGCCGTTAAATATAAGACGGCAGTTTTCATTTTCGCTTTCAATCGAAAAACCGTCAATAACCGAAACATTATCCTTGTCCGAGGTTATCAGATACTTTGAAAATCTTTCATCTCCGTTTATAAACGGATTTGTCTCGCTAAACTCCGCACGGTTGTAATTTATAAATTTAACAGTTCCGTCCTTCATATAAACCGTTGCAATATTTCGGTTTGAGTCCGAATAAAAATACAGATTTTCATCATCCGGGTGTCCTGCGGTTATCGATGATTTATCTATACCGTTTTGGCAGACCAAAGCAAATTCTTTCAAAGGTACAGTTAATATCGAGACTGAATTTCCCTCGTCGTTATGAATACCGGCAAAAGCAGTCTTGCAATTAAAGCCGTTGCCGAGATCGTCAGCTCCCTCTCCGCCGGTTGCTTTGACGCTGCCGCCGTTTATCACAACAGTTCCGCCGTTAGCCGTAAAACCGCCGCCGATTCCTGCAGCTTTTTTGCCACCCGTGGCCGTAACAGTTCCGCCGTTAATTGTTATTTTACCGCCGTTACCAAGCATTCCGCCGCCGATTCCTGCGCCATATTCACCGCCGACTGCCACAATATTACCGCCGTTTATCGTTATCGTTCCGCCACTGCCCGATGATCCGCCGCCGATTCCCGAGCCGTAGCCGTCCATGCCTCCTGTTGCATAGATCGTGCCGGAATTAATCGTCAGCGTTCCGTTTGAATGTCCGCTGCCGCCGCCGATTCCCGCTTCAATCTCACTTTGAGTATAAAGGATTCCGTCACCCTCAACCGTCAGCGAAGCATTAACGGCTATTTCGACGCCGGCACAATATGTTCCCGGGACAAGATGATTTTCTCCGGTCAGTATAAGCTTTGTCTTTGCGTTTTTAAGAACGCAAAATGCATTGTCATTCTCGCCTGAACGTGCAATATTTATATTTTTTATTTCAACGTCCTGTTCCCCGTCCGTAACGGAAATGCCCCTGTTAACCGATTGCAGCGAATTCCTCTGCGTTATCGTATATCCGCATGGATTCACCTCGGTTACAAGCTTTCCGTCCTTGTCATATCCGGAAATCGTTCCGTCACCGATTTTAACATCACCGTAATCCAAATACAGCACAGTTCTGTCTCCTGTAGCCTTTATCGAAAAGGAAAATGATAAAATGGCCAGACTAACCGAAAGAACAATCACCAAAATCTTTTTCATAAATATCACCTATGATAAACGGCACCGCGTGGGTGCCGTTTAGTCTTAATCATTCGCTGAATATGTTGCCGAGAACCTCGCCGATGGATTCTAAGATTACGTTACCATCGTTATTCTCGTCGATTATAGGCGGCAATCCCGCACTTGTTCCGCCATCCATGATTTCATCAAGGATTGAGAATTTTTCGATTTCTATTTCAGGTTTTTCGTATCTCATATTCTAACCCCCGATTTCGTGAAAAATTCAATTATCTTGTTGATAATATCAGCGAGCTTTGCAAGTATCGCTGTGATTGTTTCAATAAAGCTCAGTGCCGTCGGTGTCTCAGGCTCGGTTACGGGCTCGTCGCTCTCAATGTTGAGATCCGTCAGACCCATGCTCATTGTGCTTGCCGTTGCGACCGAGGTCGTGCTTACTTCGTTGATCGTGACCTTCTTCGGCATGCCGTAATGCAGAGTACCGTTTGCGTCAACAACATAGGTTCGTGCCCATACTGTGTCGCTTCCTGCGTCCGCTGTGTCAACTACCTCAAGCGTTCCCGTAAGATCTCTTGTGTTTGCGGTAAGTCCTGCGGGCTTATCCTTTATTCCGCTGTCCGTACTGCTTACTACAAGCACGCTTTCCATTGCCGACGTGTCGCTTATTCCTGCATAAGCCGGACTTGTTGTATAAATTACACCGTATCTTGAAACAATGTTCTTGATCGACTCAACCCTGTTGTTTGCGTCATACTTCGGGAAGCCGTCGATCGTCTTTGCAACGCTGTGTTCAGCATAGAGCGAGAAGCTTCCGTCTGCGTTGAGTTTTGCACCTGCAACTGTTGAGGAGAATACTGCCGAGTTTCTCGCTGCAGTGTACTCCGTCGGCTCAACATATACCGGTACGAATGAACGGTTGCCCGTCATGAAGAAGGTGTAGGTTCTGTATGTGCTGACCTTCTCGCCTGTTGCTCCGTCTTTCCAGTATGCAAAATACTTGCTGCCTTTGTACAGTGGTGCCTGGATCGTTGCAACTCCGTAGTTGCTTGAAAGCTCTTTTCTGACTTCTTTCTTTATGACATTGCCACCGCCCTCGGGGAAGCTGATCGTAAACTTGTTAAGATCCACGTCCTCCGTGTAGCTGTAGCCGCAGTCGGTACATGTATAGCGGAAACCGTTGCCATCCTTGACATATGTGAACTTGTGGTTCTCTGCGGGCTTTTCATATCCACAGTTTTTGCATACCTGCTTATGCTGATGCTCGTCAATTATTTCATACTCATAATCATGAGCCTTTGCACTGAACTGTGCCATATAGGTCACGTCGGCAGTTACCGGCTTTATCTCCGGTGACCAGCCGCTGAACGTGTACTCGTAATTATCGTCATTTGACTTTGTCGGTGTGTCCCCGGTATATGTCGGCGTGGTGTTGTATTCCCACTTGCCTTGCTGAAGCACCGTCGCTCCGTTCTTGAAGGTTACAGTGTAGGACTTTATTGACCATTCTGCATGAAGCGTTATATCTTCCGAAATAACTGTTGTTTCTTCAACCTTCTGTCCTGCCTCATTATACCAACCGCTAAAATCATAGCCTGTGCGTGTCGGTGTCGGGAACTTAACCGTTGAATCCGTCCAGTTTGCATAAAGAATAACCGTATCGCCGTCAGTCGACGAAAGATTGGTTACGCTTGCACCGTCTGAATATTCAGCGGCGCCGGTTTCGGTTTTTGCCCAACCGTTAAAGTTCGATACTGCCGTAGCCGTTGTTGCCGTTGAACCGCTGTAGTTATAATCAAAGGTTACTGTGAACTCTCTCTTGAAGCCGTTTGCCGTGAGAGCCTTTGCAACATCATAAGTATGTGATGAGCTTGCGGTTTCACCGCTCGTTGCGCCGTTTCCGTTATAAGAAACAGTATAAGTAATCGGAGTCCAGTGAGCGGTAAGGTTTGTCGGGGCGGTCGGAGTAAAGGTCTGACTTACCTTTGTTCCGTCGCTTGTATACCAACCGTCAAAAGTATACCCGGTCATGGTCGGAGTCGGGAGTTCAACGCTTGAATCGGCCGCCCACTTAGCATAAAGATCAATAATTTTACCGTCCTCTGCGGTGAGGTTCTTAACGCTCTGCTTATCTTCGTAAACTTTATTGCCGTTCTCCGATGTTGCCCAGCCCAGGAATTCTGAAGTTGCAGTCAGTGTCTCGGTTTCCCTTCCGTTGCAATAATCAAGATTTACGTCAAATTTACGGTAAAAACCGTTTGCCGCAAGGTTCTTTGCCTCATCGTAGATATGAACCGTTTCGCCTGTTGATCCTCCTGTAGAACCGTTTCCGTTATATCTTATGGTATAGGATATCGGATCCCAGTGAGCATAAATATCAACATCACGGTCGAGGGTATCGTCAAAGCTCGGCGTACCGAAATTTACAACCGTAGATCCGTCTGAAATTATATCACCTTTGGCTCTGACTTTGTACCAGCCGAGGAATTTGTAGCCCTCCTTTGTCGGAGTTCCGAGACCGGAATATGTTGAATGAAGGTCAATAAGTGCACCGGAGGTTGCCGTTACATTATTTACATAGTCCATGCTTGCATGGAACTTGTAATTGTCAAACTGAACGGGAACATTCGGATTTACCGATGCAAATACCTCTATCCTTTCGCCTGCCGAAAGTGATTTAAGCGCATGAGTTGAGCTTGTTCTGCTGATAGTCGATGTATATACCGTTGCCGAACAACCCATTGCGTTGCCGCCGACATAGTATGCCGAGAAATAAACGCTCTTCGCTTCGGGATTTGTTCCCGAAAGAATTTCGAACGTACCCGTTGACGTCGGAGTACCGCTGAGAGTGAACAAATCGGACATAGTATTGTATGTTATCGTAACGCCGTTTTCTGTCTTTGTATATGTCGGATAATATGTCTTTGTTACTCCGTCAAGCTTGATATCATAGGGCAAGCCTTGTGCTCTATAGCCGCTATTTGCCGTGTCTGCGATAAGATCGGCAATGAGGTTGCGGCCGACATTCTTTGTGAGGGTGTTAAGCTGCCATTTAAGTGCCGGATAGTCCTTGTTCACGCCCTGCTTATAATCATAGGCATTACCGACCGAGCTGATACCGGAAACCGTTCTGGTTGTGTTCAGTGTCGCAAGAGCCGCCGTGCCTTTGCCCATTGTATTTGTGAAGCATCCGGATTGAGTAACGCTGCCCGAACCGGCAAGATTTGAAACCGACGCAGTAACCGAGAATGAGTTATACGCCAATGTGGTGTTGCCGTTGTTCGTACCGATAAGGCCGCCTGCGTTTGTGCTGCTGCTGATGCTTGAAGCGTTGTTATAAGAATCGGCAATAACAGCCTGCTGATTAACTTCGCCGAAAAGGCCGCCGGCATTTTTCGCTTTATAGCTTACCGAAGCAATACGTCCGTCTTTTCCGTTGCCGTTGAAGCACTTGGACATATAAATCTTTACAGTTCTTTCCTTTGCATTAAGCTTACCGACAATACCTCCCATATCCGCAAAGTTATTGGTAGTTGCGGAAAGGCCGCCGTAGTTGCCGCACTGAGTGAATGAGAAAGACGTGCCGTTATATGCGTTGGAAACTTCGCCGAGGATACCGCCAATATTGTTTTTAGCGGTCACATTGCCATAGTTTATGCAGTCTGCAAAGGAGCTTATATCGTCCTCGATCCATCCGCAGATACCGCCTGAAATGCTGTTTGCAGAGGTGCTTGATGCGTTAACCGTGCCATAGTTGCGGCAGCCGTTGAATTCCGCAAAGCCGTATTCCTTGCCGACAATTCCTCCTACGAATACGCCGTCAGTGCTTCCCGAATTTGAGGAAATGTTGCCGTAGTTGTAGCAATTTATGTATTTATGATGTTGAGTCGATGAGCCGTGGTTATAAATGTTACCTACAATACCGCCGACATCGTTACCCGAAACAGCTATGTTTCCTTTGTTAATACAATCGCTTATGATAACAGTACCCGGGCCATCAAGATTGCCCATGTAACCAAGTATTCCGCCGATTGCCGAAGCACCGTTTTTGATATCACCAGTATTTACGCAATTCGTGATTTTCCATGTCGGGTTGTTTGCCTGACTCTCTACAGTCGAAAGAATACCTGCACCGTTTGAGTTGCCGTTTGTTGAAACTGTACCTGTGTTAAGGCAGTTTGTAATCTCACAGCCGTCGTCCTCGATCCATGCACAAAGACCTGCTGTAAACTGTGCACCGCTGATATTACCGCTGTTGACACAGTTGTTCATCATGGTCTTGCCCTTGGCGTAGCCGACGATGCCGCCGACATAATTGTTTGTAGGTGATGAAATGCTTACTGTATTTTTACAGTTATTGAATGTTATATTGCCGTCGTTATTACTTGCGCCTACAATACCGCCTATATACCATGTTTTACCTGTTATCGTACCGCTATTAGTACAATTCTCGAATTTTGAACTGTTAATTCCATCAATTCCGCCGATGATACCGCCGATAAAGTCATTATTTGCGGTAACTACACCTTCATTTGTACTGTTAGTTATGGAAACCGTATTGCCTGTCGCTCTTCCGACGATGCCTCCGACATACTTATCACCTGTAACCGAACCGTAATTTTTACAATTTGAAATATTAAATACGGTGTTATCTCCGGAATTTCCGATAAAACCGCCGCTGTAATTTTGAGCAACCACTTTGCTTTTCATAATAGAGTTTGTGATATTTGCTTCGGCATTTTCAATATAGCCGATAAATCCGCCGCCGCTCGGTCCGCTGTAAACGGTAGCATCCACTATAACATTTTTAATTGTTGTTTTACCTGATGTCCAGCCGATAAGTCCGCCGTGATCCGAGTCTCCCGAACTGTCTCTGTAAATAACAGACGAGGCATCTATACTTGTTGACTGAGTATCGTTTTGAATAATAATTTCAGCCGTTGATTTTCCGACAAAGCCGCCCTGTCGTTCGCCCCAGTTATCCTGCTGAATTTTAGCATTGGAAACCTTGCAATTTGTAAATGTAGTCTTTTTCTCAACGTAACCTACAATACCGCCGCATTCATAACTTCTTCCAGCAGAGCCGTTGCCTCCGACAAGATTTACATAGGGGTTATCTACAGTGACATTTTCAATTTTTACATCACTGTATGCTCCACTCGAATCCTTGGAAATACAGCCGATAAGTCCGCCGCCTTGTCCCATGTTATAATCTCTTCTTCTGAATCCATAGACATATGTATTCAAAACGGTAAGATCTCTAACAATTCCTCCGCTCATTTTTTTAATTATACCAAATCCATTAAAATTGTTTTTCGGACCGCTTTTACTGGTATTTTTCCAATAATACCTGTAGTTTGAAATGCAATGGCCATTACCATTAAGCACACCGTACCAAGCCGCAGGACTTGTTTCGGTATAATCATATGTAATACCTTCCAAATCAGACTGTGACTTTTGCATAAACACATCACATTGCAGATTAACTGTATATCCATTATACTTTGTATAATTTGAGATGAAATAAGCAAAGCCATCTGCATTATTAATATTAATAGCATTTGTGCCGGCTGAGCTTATACCGCTTGCAAGTCCGTCTCTTGAACTTGTAACATACGAATAATTCCAGCTTGCCGCCGAAGCCTTCGGAAAAAGCTCCGAAAGTACACTCGGTTCAAAGATAAAGAACGTCGTGAACATCATGACAAGGCACAATGCCACACTGATGAATTTTCGTCCGCAACGGGCGAAGGAGCGATTGATTTTCATGTTTTTCACCTCATAAAAAATTCAAATCAATTTTCACTTTCAAAATCTTGTTTTGAAATTTATTATCGGGATGCATAGCAATCCCAGTTTGCTGTATATTATAACATGTTTATCTCTTTTATTCAACAGGAATCCGGTTTATATTTCCGTCAAAACATAGATTATTTGCTGTTTTTTTCTTTTTCTTTGTTTATTATAACGAAACGACGACCCACAAGAAGTGAGCCGCCGTTTCTATTCAGCAAAGAGTTTATATAATAAGCGGAAGGGGTTGGTAACCGCTATATATAACAATTATTAAATCTCCGAAAGCGCAGGCTAACCGTCCGCTTTTCTCAAGGAAGAGGAACACACAAAAACGAAGTGCGGCGTTTTTGCGACGGTGAGATTGGCAGGCCTTTAGCATGCCTGCGCTTTAGTAACCGATATTATCAATCAATTACCTGCCGGAGATGTACTGTCAAGCCAAAGCTTCGCCGAGCGCCTTGCAATCGTCGAGAGCATCGTCATCGGGAGCGTCGTTGCAAATCACGAAATCACATGCCATAACAGCACCGTCATCCTTGCAGGTCTCCTCCCAGTTGCGCATCCATTCGCCGTCGCCCCAGCCGTATGAACCGAACAAAGCTATCTTCTTGCCGCTGAGCTTAGACTCGCAATCATTGAACATCGGTTCAAACTCGCTGTCCTCAAGCTGCTCTGCACCCATTGACGGGCAGCCGAATGCAACTGCGTCAAAATCATCCATCATAGAGCCGCTGAACTCGGAAGCTGTAAAAACAGAAACATCTGCACCCTTTTCCTTTGCACCGTCTGCAACAGCTCCTGCCATAGCCTCGGTGTTACCTGTGCCGCTCCAATATACTACTGCTATTTTACTCATTTTTCATCAAGCCTTTCTTATATTTATGCTGCAACCGTAAGCTTATCAAGGCTTCTGCCCTTTTTAAAAAGCTCACAATAAATCGCAGTACATTTTTTGTATTTTGCAAAAGTTTTTCTTGCCGCTGTTTCGTCACCGTAAACCTTCCAGCAGCCTTTGTATTTGCAGCCGCAAGCTTTATTCTCTATAAAGCCCTTTACGTCCTCCGGCGGATATCCGAGGAACAAACCGATTTCATGCGGAAAATCCTCATTCCGTCTCAATCGCTTCATAAGCTCGCTTACGCAGCGTTCGGGAGTTTTGCCTCCGTAGCCGAAAGAATTGAGCATATCTCCCGCCAAGCTCTCGCTCAAATCCTTTGAAAGCTTTGAGGGGCGATAAACATAAATCAATGCACGGCCGTTATCAAAACGCATCGGCATTATTCGCAGTCCTTTCGGAGAAAGAGCCTTGTTCCAATCACGCACGCAGGCTCTCAGTTCATCTGCGTTCTTAAAATTCACGGAGAACAGATTGCCTGTTTTAATTCCGGCCAACGTAGGCGAACAATGCTTAACAAGTAATTCTTCTGACATTATACCGCCTCCGTCCGTCTGGTTAGCATATGCTAACTTGTGTATATTTTTTAAAAGCCCCTTGGCTTTCGTACATTATTTTACATGCAAAAAGGAGCTTTTTCCGCTCCAAAAGGAAAGAAATAAGCTCCAAAAAGACATTTTTATTTTTTATTTTCCGCCCTGTACTTGCTCGGTGGCATTCCTTTGACCTCGCGGAATGCTCTTGCAAATTTGCTGCTGTTATCGTAGCCATGCTCGCCGGCAATATCCATTACCGTCCGATCCGTATACTCGAGCATATATGCCGCCGATTCCATTTTAATCGCACGTGTATAGGCATAAAAAGAAACACCGTAAACTCCCTTAAAAATATTTTTTATATGAGTTCCGGAAACATGAAAGTGCTTTGAAATCTGTTCAAGAGTTACTCGCTTATCCATATTTTCTGTCAAATATTCACTCACCTGCTTTGCAAGAGCAACCTGCGAGACGGAATAAATACTGTTTTCAATTTCATCCTTGTCTGTATCAAGTGCACTGAGAAACAGTAAAAGCTCCAAAACTTTTATTTTGAAGTAGCCCTTTTTTATCTCCTCGGGAACGGAATATAGTTCGGAAAAAATATGCTCAACCGACGGGTCGGAACGAGCAATAAAGCAGCTTTTTTCGCCGCAAAATTTTTCTGCGATCATTTGCGGACGGACATTCACGTCATCAAGCAAACAGGAAAGGCAGCCCGGTGCACGGTCGATATCAATTCTTACCGTTATACCGTGATAATGACTGAGGGGATAATATGTTGTCGGAGATTTTTCCTCCGCACGTCCGATAACAAGGTCACCCGGTGCAACATAGCAGAATTTGTCACGATAATGACATTCCATTCTTCCCTCACGGCAATGATTTATTTCTATGATATTCCCCGACGGTGCTTTTGTTTCGACACTCATTATATGTGCGTCGTTGTAAATCAGCTCAATTCCGCAAAAAACGGAATACGCTGTTGAGCAAAAACGTCCGTCTTTCCCGGAAATTTCATTCACAAATCCGTATTCGTCTTCGACGTCGGCCATTTTTATTTTACATTCATTTTTACAGTTTTTTTCTAACATATTCTTCTCCGAAATCAAATAAAAATCAATTAGAATTATAGCAATGCGTCACATATATGTCAATCCGAAAAGGTCACCGACCTAAGCCGATGACCCTAAATTTAAAAAGCAAAGTTAAAATTGCCCGTCGCCACATTTGCGGCAAAAATTATTATCTGACCGAGAGGTGTGCCGAAATATTCTATAAGATAATCTCTGTCGATTCCGGGCACGAGGAGCACAAGTTCGGCAGTATTCGCCAAACCGATTTCACAAAGCTTTGATTGAACCGCCTTTGCAAGCTCAATATTGCCCTGTGCATTGGGATGAATGGTGTCGGTGGAGATACAGTCACGGCGTCCGTCAAAAACCTCGCTTGTATCAACAACATAGATATTTTGCGGATTTTCTTCAACGTATTTTATTATTGCATCGTTTATTCTTTTCGCTGCCTGCTTATACGGCTTTCTTGCAAAATCAAATGTCCATGATGTGTAAAGGAGCTGAACAAGAATTTTTGCATTCGGATTTATCTCATGAATTCTATCCATGCTCTTTGAAAAATTCTCATAAAATGTTTCTCCGATTTTATCGAACTTTGAGTAGTCGTTAAAAATAATACCCTCGACAATAAGCAATGCTGCGTGGTCAAGAAGAAAATCATTTCCACCGATTGAAACGCTGATAATATCGGCCCATTTAACGTCGTTTATATATTCTTCGTCATTCGTCAGGTGATTGACAAGTCCGACGCTGTTTCTGCCCATAATTGCATCATTTTTATAATTATATCCGTTGGTGTCGGCAATAATTTTTCCGTAGGAAGCCTCATCGGGATTTTTGATTCCGAAGCCTTCTGCTATTGAATCGCCGAGAAGAAGATAATTAAACTTCTCCTTTGCACTTGCCGAAACGGAAATTATTCCGATGCAAAACGTAACAGTGAGGATAATTGCAATTATTTTTTTTAGCGATTTCAAATTCAACACCTCAACAAAAAAATCCAAGGGAACACAAACATTTCCTTGGATAATTATACTAAATATACTTTTGGTTGTCAACGATTAACCAAAAACACGCAATATTGCCTTGATTAGATCAATTAAATCAAGAATAAAAGCCATCATTGAATCAAACATTTCCCTGCCCTCCCCTTTCATTTTCTCTTGTGACAAGTATAACCCGGTTTTAAGCCTCTGTCAACGTTGAATTGTTAATTACCATATGTTATAATCAAATTGTATAATTCAAGTGAAAGGAAATACTTTATGATTAAATTCTCCGAATATAACTGTCCGCCGCTCGGCACACTTTCTCTCGCCGCCGAGGACAACACGCTTGTCGGTTTGTGGATTGAGGGTCAAAAATATTTTCTTTCGTCTTATAAAAATAATCTTGTTCGTTTTGATGATGACATTTCGCTTTGCAAAGCTAAGGAATGGCTTGACAGATATATGAACGGCGAAAAACCGGACATATCCGAACTTAAGCTTGCTCCCAAAGGCAGCGAATTTCGTCAGACCGTTTGGAGAATTCTTTGTGAAATCCCGTATGGCAAAACAACGACCTACGGCGAAATTGCAAAAGAAATCGCTCATCTCAACGGCCTTGAAAGAATGTCGGCTCAGGCGGTCGGAAACGCTGTCGGCCACAATCCGATTTCGATTATAATCCCCTGCCACCGTGTCGTCGGCTCAAACGGAAGCCTGACAGGCTATGCCGGCGGCATTGACAAAAAGATTTTTCTTTTGAAGCATGAGGGTATTGACACTGATAATTTTTACTTTCCCCGAAACTAATTTCGAGGAACAATTTATTTTGTCCTTTTTATTTTCCACATCAGCTCGTCATAAAAATGAAGAAGCAAATTTTTGTAATAAACCTTTTGTTCGTGAAATCTCAAAACACGATGATGGTATTTGTCAAAATCAATTGCCTTTTTAAGAAGCTTTTTATTCTTTGGATTCGATACTCTTGCGCTGTCCGAATATCCGTCCTTTGATGTCACGGTAATCATGCAGCTTTCCCCTTTGGGGCAAGACACAACAATCATTTCACTTTCAATAGCTGCCTGACATTTTTTGTTATCGCAGTCAACTCTATAATTTTCCGCTGAAAGCTCCGGAGCGTTATATGAGTATAATGACAGCCTTGTCTTATCGCCCGATTCAATAATATAATCGTAAATAAAATTCTCACACTCATCGGTCAGCTTTATAAACCTCATGGTGTTTTCAATTCCCGTTTCAAAGGCCTCAAGCTCGGTAAGTCCGGGTGTATCTCCGTCCCAATCTGTTATTTTGACCACGAACGATGAAACATTATCCGCATTTGTTTCAACCGAGGTTGCAGAGCCGTCCGATTTAAGCGGACCTGTTTCTATCGTTTTGCCGCTGTCAAAAACTATCTCGGCATTGATTATATTGTCGGTGTGTGAAGGATTATCATAAAGATAAATCATTTTTATATTCTTTATTTCTCCGAGTTCAACCTTGATTTCCTTCTTTTCGTCGTTCACATCGGGCTTCCAAATTCCGCTTTCTGGGAATTCGGCGGAATTCGGTACATCCATTCCCTTTATGTTTGACAACGGGAAATTATGAAGAACATCCGTATCAAACAGCTTAAAATCATTCAGCAATTTGCCATTGCCCGAGCTGACGGTAATCTTTGCACTGTAAAGAACGGAGTCGGTTCTCCTGTGCCAAAAGACTTTGTCTCCGTTTATAATTGATTCGGCATAATCCGTTGCGTCCTGGGATTTATAAAAAGACAGTGCCTGATAAACCGAGCTGTTCTCGATAAACCTTGTTGCCGCCTTGGCAAAAACCGGAAATCGGACACGGTCATGCCAGTTAAAATTGACTCGCTTTTGCATATAGTCGGTACGTCTTTCATTTACGGTTGAAACGATATTTTCCTTAAAGAAGTCCTTTTCTCCGAAGAAAGCCGTTTCATAGGCAAAGCCCTTGTAAACATTTGGGCGATAATCGCCGTTGTCTTTAAGGACCTTAAGCAAAGCCTCCTCAAAGAAAAGCGAACACGCAACGTGATCCGTGTGGCAATCATAATCAACGCAAAATATATCTGTCGGCTTGAACTCTTCGATAATCTTTTTCATGTCGCCGACAACATTCTCACGCTTATACTCTGCGCCGTTATTGTATGCAGGATGATCGGGTAAAGCGTATGTCATTGTTTTTCCGGAAGCTGAGTTTACGGTTTTCCCCTCATGTGAGGTATAAATATGTCCGTCCTCGGGATTCCAACGGTCGCCATAGCCCATAAAAATAATATTTTCCTCGGATATCCCGTAGAATTCAGCCGCCTTCAAGCTCTCATTCAGCCTTGTTTCTGCACTAACTTCAAAATCTCCGTTAGTGTAAAAACAAATTCTTATCTCACTTTTGTATCTGACATATTCTTCGAGCATACCGCCCATCAGGTTTATATCATCGTCCTGATGAGGAACAATAAGAAGCACGGATTTATCGGCATATATTTCTGCCTTATCGTCTGTCTCGTTTAATATTATTTCGCATTTTTTAAATCTTCGGCGTATTCCCTCAACAGTCAAAAATATAAATATCGCCGCAATCGGAACAATAATTAAATACGATTTTGTTTTTATGAATGTTGCAATAATCGGAGACATAAAAAACGGGACGAGTATAAGCTCAAGCTGATTTTCATAGCTTTCGGCATGGATAAAAAACATGGTGGCCGTAGCAAGTTCAACAGCAAGAAGACAGACCGCCCATAAAGAAAACAATCCGTTAAAAACGACAAGAGAAATAACAATTGCCGCAATTTCCGCCGCAATTATAACCGCAAAAGTAATTTTATTTTTTTTCATCTTTTCACTGCCCGCCTTTTATATGATAGTTTAATTATACAATATAAATTCAGGATGTCAACTTTATTGACATTGCCGATAATAAATGTTATCATAAGTAAAACAGCATATCGGAGGGAAGTTCGGTGCAAATCCGTCGCAACAGCCATTACCGTGATTGAAGCAATTCATAAGTCGGAATACCCGGTACGCTTTAATAAAATCTTTGGGCAGGAAAGTAACGTTAAACTGTATTCGTTTTAAAAAAGAAGCGAATACGGTCTATATGCTTTTGCCGCCCGGAAAGGACGGTTTTTTATTTATGTCCGAAAAGACAAAGAAAGAGTATCTTGATTTACTCAGAGCTGTTGCGAGCAAGGAAAAACGCTTCCCGAAAAAGAGTGATTTTTCCGAGGACGATGTGAACCGAATCAAGGGCTTTTTCGGCCCTTGGCCATGGGCTCTCGAGGCCGCAGGGCTTAAAGAATCAAAGCAAGAAGATCGCAAGCAGCGCAACTACGAAAAAAGACAACGCTCAAAGGTGCGTAGAAAAGGAGACTCAAACAATGCTTAAAAAGACAATTTCAATTTTGACTGCAATTATCATGGCACTTTCATGCATTTCGGTAACAGCATTTGCCGAGGGTGCGGTTGACGCAAAGGTCAAGGAATACCTTGTAGCACCCAGCCAGTACACAAACAATCCATACTACGGAGCAAATATTGAAAACACACTTTCGGGTAAGGCCTACACAGCCTCGCTCGGCAACTTCGGCGGCTATGTTATCTATGAATTCAATAAGAATATAGAAAATAGTGACAGGCATCGCTACGGAATCGACTTTATGATTTCCGGCAACGCATTCAATTCCGCAGCCACAACTCAGGAGCCGGGCCAGGTCTGGGTTTCTCAGGACGGTGCAACATGGTATGCACTCGCAGGCAGTGAGCACTATGAGAACGAGACAAACTGGAACTACAGCGTTACATATCAGAAAACAGAAACAAACACCTCAACATATGTTGACAGCCTCGGCGAGAGCGGCAATGTTTGCTCAAGATCGCCTTACCCGCTCAAAGCAAACTATCCGACGGTTGATTTTGATGAGAACAGCCTTACACTTTCAGGTATTCTTCTCAGAAAAAATCTCACTCCGTCAACTAAAAACGGTATTTCGACTTCGTTCGGCTATGTTGACGCTTTAAGCTGGAAAATGAGCGACCTCCCGGTTAATCCTTATGTTGAAAATCCGCAGCAGAATGCCAAGGACGGTCAGTTTGATATCTCTTGGGCGGTTGACGAGAGCGGTATGCCCGTTCACCTTGACTGGGTCAAGTACGTTAAGGTTCAGACCGCAACCTTCATTGACGGCGGCGTTTTCGGCGAAAAGTCAACAGAAATCAACGGTGTTAACCTCGCTTGCGACGAAGGTTTTACAAATGACAAGGCTGATGTTGAAATCACAGTAAACGGTCAAAAGGTTGAATTTGATTCCAACAGCTTTGCAAAGCTTGATAACCTCGGTAAGGGCGTTGCAGTTAAGGTAAATGCGAAAAATTCAAATATTTACATCAACAATGAGAGAACGGACACAAAATTATTTGCCGAAGCTCCTACAAAGGGTCTTGTCCGCATAATTGTTCAAACAGGTGACGGCGAAGCTCAGATATTCATGCTTGACGTCAGCTCCGCTCTCCCCGAAAGCGAGCTTAAGCTCTCCGACTCAACGCTTGAAATTCAGAAATACGAGTCGGCTCAGCTTAAAGCAAACCTCAAGGATGTAACATGGACTTCATCAAACGAAGATGTTGCATACGTTGACAAGGACGGCAGGATTATTACGATCAATGAAGGAACTGCAACGATAACCGCAACCTCTCCTAAGGGTCAGACCGCAGAATGTGTTGTAACGGTCCTTCCTAAGGAGGACACGGAGACAGTCAGCATAACATTCAGCGTATCCGACGGCACAATCATTATTGCTCCCGAAACACTTGAGGTCGAGGCAGGCATTGCAAAGGCTTACGGATATCAGGTTGCATCGGTTGACCACAACGGTAACAAGGTTGAAGGCACAACGGTTATGGACGCAATAGTAGCCGCTCATAAGGCATATTACGGTGACGATTTCACAAGAGGCACCGCTGAAAACTATCTCGTTATGAACAGCAGCTTTATCATGAAATCATTCGGCAGAAGCACGTCTGTATGCGGCTTCCTCGTTAACGGCACAATGCCTAACGACGGTATCGTCAACCCCTCTTACGGCACGCCGACAGGATATGCTTGCGACACGGCAACAATCGTTGACGGCGACAGCATTTCATATTATTTCTATCAGGATACAAGATACTACAGTGATATGTATGCCGAGTTTAACTCTGACAGCTACACTGTTTCGGCAGGAAGCAAGCTCAAGGTAAACATCAAGGGCTACTCGCTCATGGAACACGGTCTCAACGATATTGACACGATCAGAGCAAACTATATGACCAACCTCAAGGATGTTGACATTTATCTCTATGAGGACGGCGAACTTAAAAAACTCGCAACAACCAACAAGAAGGGCAATGCAAAAATCAAGTTCACCGAAGAGGGCGAATACACTCTCGTTGCTGTCAGAAAATCCGACAGTGAAGAATCTCCGACAGTTGTTGCTTATTCAAAGGTAACGGTAACAGCGAAAAAGGATAATTTCATCGTTCGTATGTTCAAAGCTGTCTATAAATTCTTTGCAGAAATCATAAAAAAATTTTTTGATGGGATGTGCTGATAAATGAAGCTTAGAAAATTTCTTTGCACCGTTCTTTGTTTGCTGCTTTTCATCTCTCCCGTTCAGGTATTTGCGGCAACATTTGTTTCCGATTCACAGATAGTTTCATCCAAAACGCCCATGTCCCCTGCGGACACGGAGCTTGCATGGTCTGTCAAGCTCGGCTCGTCATATAAGGATGCGCCGAGTGCTCAGGTTGTTGTCGGCAACACGCTTATAGTCATGAGCAACAAAAAGCTTCTGAAGCTCAATGCCAAGACCGGCAAGACTATCAAATCGGCCAATATGGTCGATATGCCGAGCTACAGCTATACGCCGCCTATTTACGTTGACGGTGTTATCTATTGTCCGCTCGACAACGCAAAGGTTCAGGCCTTTGACTACAAAACGATGAAATCAATGTGGGTCTACACCGATCCACTCGGCGGTCAGTCACTGACTCCGATAACCTACAGCGACGGCTTTATTTACACAGGCTTTTGGAATGACGAGGACAGAAAAGCAAATTATGTTTGCATAAACGTCACTGACGAGAACAAAAAAGAAACGCACGAGGCTAAAAAGGCAACGTGGACTTACACAAGCCTCGGCGGATTCTACTGGGCGGGCTGCGCCATAGCAGGCAACAACGTTGTTTTCGGCTGCGATGACGGAACGATTTACGCCAACAAAAAATCAAAAGCCGTTTCGCTCAACAAGATTACAGGAAAGCTTATTGACACTCTTCCGATAGTCGGCGACCAGCGTTCAACAATAACATATCAAAACGGAACTCTTTATTTCACGACCAAGGCAGGATATCTGTACAGTGTAAAGCTTAATGCCAACGGAACTTTCAATGATTCTACCGTTAAGCGTCTTTCGCTCGGCGGAGCTTCGACATCAACGCCGCTTATCTATAACGACAGGCTTTATCTCGGTGTTCAGGGCAGCGGCTTCGGTCCCGGATATTTCAAGGTCATTGACGCAACCAAGCTGGCCGTTATTTATTCGGCACAGACAAAGGGTTATCCGCAGGGAAAATTTCTTTTAAGCGACGCTTATCTCAAGGACACAGGTAAGGTTAATATTTATATTACTTACAACTGTGCCCCCGGCGGAGTGACAATGTTCAAGGATTCGGCAGGTCAGACCAAAGCGGACATGCAGGAGCTTTACACACCATCGGGCGATAAGAGCAACTATTGTATCAGCTTAATTATCGCAGACAAAAACGGAACGATTTTCTACAAGAACGATTCGGGCTATATTTTTGCCCTTCGCAACAAAACAGAAAAGGTTTCGTTTTTCAAAAAAATAATTAATGCTATTGCAAGCTTTTTTAAAAAGCTGTTCGGTTAAATTATGAATTCAGGATTTAAAGGATATCACCCTCTTGTTAATGTATTATTTTTCATAAGCGTTATTGCTTTCGGCATGCTTCTCAGGCATCCCGTTTATCTCGTTATATCCTTTATTTCCTCAATGGCATACTATTTGAAGCTTTCGGGGAAGGTCGGAAGGAAAACAGTCTTTCGTTTTCTTCTCCCGATGCTTCTTTTTGTTATTTTAATCAATTCTCTTTTTAATCACTACGGTGTTACAACGCTTTTTGTCCTGCCCTCGGGCAATAACTTTACATTTGAAGCTCTTGTAATGGGCTTTGTTTCCGGAATCACAGTTGTTTCGGTAATTCAATGGTTTTTCTGCTACAACGAGGTTGTAACAGAAGATAAATTTATGCACATTTTCGGAAGAATTTTGCCAAAAGGCGCACTTGTTGTTTCAATGATTCTCCGATTTGTTCCGCTCTATCGCCGACGTTATAAAGAAATCTCACAGGCAAGAAAATATATGGGACAAAATGAATCGAATAACTTCATTGTCAAGATGAAAAACACTTTTAAAAATATAGGAATACTTGTTTCATGGAGCTTCGAGAATGCAATCGAAACTGCCGACTCCATGAAAGCGAGAGGCTACGGTCTCAAAGGCAGAACCTATTACTCAAGATTTCAATGGCATACGGGCGATACACTTGCAATCATTCCGCTCACGCTGTTCGATGCTTTAATTATATCGGGTCTTGTCAGCGATTCGGCTTATTGCATTTACAATCCTTATGTGATAATTAATCCGCCGTCCGAAAGCGGCACGACCTACATTATAAATGAACTTAATTTAACAATTAATCCTTTCACTATACTTTCAATAATTTCACTGATTGCTTTCACTTTGCTTTGCTTTTTACCGCTCATAATTGACTTAAAGGAGGATATCAAATGGCACAGATTACAATCAAAAATTTAAGCTTCAGATATTCTCTCGGCAGGGAAAACTGTCTCGAAAAAATTAATTTGGAAATCAACGAGGGAGAGTTTGTTGTTCTCTGCGGAAAAAGCGGCTGCGGCAAAACGACATTGCTTCGTCAGCTCAAGCCTGCGATTGTTCCGAAAGGCGAGCGTGAAGGCAAAATATATTTAAACGGCACGGAGCTCGACAAAACGGACCTCAGAACGCAGTCCGAAAAAATCGGCTTTGTCATGCAGAATCCCGAGAGTCAAATTGTCACTGACAAGGTGTGGCATGAGCTGGCGTTTGGGCTTGAAAATCTCGGCATGAAAACTGCGGAAATACGTCTCAGAGTTTCCGAAATGGCTTCCTACTTCGGTATCGACGATTGGTTTGACAAAAAAACGACCGAGCTTTCCGGCGGTCAGAAACAAATTCTTAATCTTGCCGCCGTCATGGCAATGCATCCTGACATCCTGATTCTTGACGAGCCGACATCAAGGCTTGACCCGATTGCGGCCGACCGTTTCCTTGAAACCGTCAATAAAATCCATAAGGATCTCGGTGTCACGGTAATCATAACCGAGCATAGACTTGAGGATATTTTTTCTTTCGCCGACAGAATTGTTGTTATGGACTGCGGAAAAATTATTGCAGACGATAAACCGAAAAGAATCGGTGAAATTGCAAACGAATTACCAGAGCTTGTTAAATTAAGTTTACCGGCAACTGTGAAAATTTTCGCAGAAGCAAACGGAAAAGGCGAAGCTCCGGTCTGTGTCCGTGACGGAAGAAATTGGCTCAAAAATCAAAATATAATTTGTAAAAAAATCGAAAGAAAAAATATATATTTCAGCGAAAAAAATGCTATAGAATTAAAAAATATTTCATTCAAATACGAAAAAAAG